>Ga0190270_10000019_pt1 | contig 131375 bp, 123 predicted proteins | sample Popmic320T_FD_133748 | JGI IMG/M metagenome (GOLD analysis project Ga0190270, IMG submission 133748) | Populus adjacent soil microbial communities from riparian zone of Weber River, Utah, USA - 320 T | ecosystem: Environmental > Terrestrial > Soil > Riparian zone | place: USA: Utah...
AACAGAAACTGTGTCGTGTAATCCGCTCGAAGCTGTCGACTCATCCGCTCGCCCTCTCCTCATCTAAGGAGTGACGCAAATCGGACTTTTGAGACACCCTCCTGCGGTCACCGCACTCCAAACCGTCCCAGCAGCAACCCCACCCACGCCCGCCAGTGCCACGGGTTGCGCGCGACCGCATCGCACAGGTATCTCCGCCACTTTGCGTTGCGCTGCTGCAGGAGGCACTTGCCGATGAAGTAGAGCGCGGCGGCTTCGCCGCTTCGCGACGCGCGTGCCGGGACGATGCGTGCGGCTTCGTCGAGCAAAGAGGCGTCTCCACCGTCGCGGAGGGCGATGGCGAGGGCGGTGAGGCGGACCTGTTCGGTGCGACTGAGGCCGCTGAGGCTGCGGGCGTCGAGCGTCGCTTCGTACAGCACGTCGGGGAGGATGGCGATCGTGCCGAGTTGCGCGATGCGGAGCCAGAGGTCGAGGTCCTGCGCGAGGCGGAACTGCGGGCGGTAGCCTCCCGCGGTCACGTAGGCATCGCGGCGGAACATCGCCGAGCCGTGGTGCGGCAGCGCGTGGATGCGTGCAGCATCGTCCGCGAGGAGGCTGCGGCGCACTTCCTCTCCCTCGGCACGTGCGACGTACAGCTCATCCCCTTCGCTCGTGCTGAACCGCGCCGCGCAGGAGACCAGAACGTGCCCTTCCTCGAGCAGCGCGAGCTGCCGCGCGAAACGTTCCGGATGCGAGCGATCGCCGCAATCGTGCCGCGCAATGACGTCCGCGCGCGCTTCCCCGCACCCGCGGATCAGCGCGCGCGTCAGGCCGCTGTTCGCTTGCGACAGCACGCGAATGCGTCCGTCGCGCGCGGCGTATTCGACGAGGATCGAAGGCGTCGCATCGCCGGAACCGTCGTCGACGACTACGACCTCGAAGTCGCGCATCGTCTGCCCGAGGATGCTGTCGAGCGTCGCCGGCAGCTCGGCCGCGCCGTTGTACACCGACATCACCACGGAGAAACTCACCATCGCAGGCGGTCCGAGATGCAGGCGAGCCGCCCGGTCAGGTTCCAGCCGAGCAGCGCTGCCGCGGCGCGGTATGCAAGGAACTGCAGGCTGTGCCGGCGGCTGCCGGAAGCCTCGCGCGCGAGCTCGAACAGCATGCGCGACTCCTCGGCGAGGCCGGCCGCGCCGCACTGGCGCGCCAGCAGGAAAAGCTCGCGCGCGTAGTGCCGCATCTCCGGCGCCTCGGCGTCGATGCCGGCGCGGAGCGCGTGCTGATAGATGAGCGCGTGCGCCTGCGCGCGGTCGCGCATGATCCTCGGGACGTAGCCGCGGCGCGAGAGGCGCTCCCCTTCATGGTGGCGGTATTCGCCGATCCACTCCGCGACGTGCGTCAGGCGCACGCCGAAAGCCGCGATTCGCGCGTCGTACTCCCAGTCTTCCTCGTTGATGAACGGCATCCACGATCCGGCACCGTCGACGAGTGCCCTGCGATAAAGCGGTGTGACGGTCTGCCAGATGCGCGACTGCAGCATGGCCGGGAACATCGTCTCGAACACCACACCCGTGCCTCGCTCCGGCGCCTCGCCGAGGCTGCCGTTGCGCGTGCGGCCGCGCGTCCAGCCATAAGCGACGCCGCATTCCGGCCGCGCCTGCAACGCCGCGACCTGCAGCTCGAACTTGCGCGGATAAAGGATGTCGTCGCTGTCGAGGTACTGGATGAATTCGCCGCTCGCCGCCAGACGCCCCGTTTCGCGCGCCAGTCCGACGCCGCGGTTCGTCTGGTGGATGACCCGTATTTCCGGGTGCTCGGCCGCGAGCGCGTCCGCGACACGGGGAGTGTCGTCGGTGGAGCCGTCGTCGACGACGACGATCTCGATCGGACGGTACGTCTGCGCGAGCACGCTCGCCACGGCTTCGCGCAACATGGCCGCGCGATTGAAGACCGGGATGATGGTGGTGACGAGACCGGACTGCATTGAAGTGAAGGATACTTGAGCTGCATGCGCCTCTTCATCGCTACGCCGTCGTACTACGTCGCCGGCGGCGTCGAACGCATCCTCGAAGCGCTGGCCCGCCACCTGCCGTCGCGCGGCTTCGAGGTGGTGGTCGGATTGGCGAAAGGGGCCCGCTTTCACGATCCGGAACGCTTCCGCCGCGCCTTTCCGGAGATGCGCACCGTCGACGTCGACGGGTCGAGCGGAACCGCGTACGGCCGCCGCCGCGCGCTGCGGCGCACGATCGTCGACGCCGATCCGGACGTCGTTCTGAACGCGCGCCTGTTCGACGTGTACCCGGCCTGCGCGGAGCTGAAGCTCGCCGGACACCGCCTCCGTCTGGCCACGACGGTGCAGGCGTACGAGACCGACTTCCTGGTCGACCTCGCGCGCTACGGCGCGTTCGTCGATTGCGCGATCACGAGCGGCGAGCTGATCGCACGGGCGGTGCGGCGGTTCACGCCTGTCGAACCGGTAATGAGCGTTCCGGGCGGAGTCGCGCCGCCGCGGCGGATCCGTGCGCCGCACGCAGGTCCGCTGCGGATCGGCTACGTGGGACGCCTCGAGCAGACCCAGAAACGCATCCTCGATCTGCCGCTGCTCGCCGAGGAGCTCGAGCGGCGGGACGTGCCGTTCACGATACGCGTGGCCGGCGGAGGGAGCCTCGCCGATGAACTGCGCGCGCGGATGCCGCACATGCAGTTCGACGGCTGGGTGGCGGTCGAGGAGTTGTACGAGCGCGTCTATCCCGAGCTCGACCTGTTCGTCCATTTCGCGGGGTGGGAGGGGTTGACGATCGCGCCGCGCGAGGCGATGGTGCACGGCGTGGTTCCCGTCGTGTCCCGCTTTACCGGTGCCGAAGACTTCGCGGACGGCGTCAACGCGCTCACGTTTCCGGTCGGTGACGTCCGCGCCGCCGCGGACTGCATCGAACGCCTCCATCACGACCGTGCGTTGCTCGAACGGCTCTCCGCCGCCGCGCGCGCATCGCAGAACGGGATCCGCTCCGAGCAGGGAGCGGTCGATGCCTGGGCGGTGATGCTGAGCGGCACGCTCATGCGTCCGTCGCGCATCGGCACTTCACTCCCCGCCGCACCCGAAGACGACGGCCTCCTCACGCGCCTCCGCGTGCCGGCAGGAGTGTCGGAGGTGCTGCGCCGCGTCCGCCGCCGCGAGCACGCCGATCCCGGCAGCGAGTGGCCGCACTGGAGCGGCCGGCACGACGCCGCGCTCGAACGAGCCATCCTCGACTTTCCTCACGGAGAGCCGGCATGAGCCTGCGCCACCGCCTCGGTGCGCTCGTCTATGACTGGCCCCGCTTCCTCCGCCACCTGGCCGGCAACTGGACGCGCATCCGCAACCGGAACGAGCGGCTCGCGGTCGATGAGCGCGGCGCGCGCTGCGAATGGCTCTACACCTCCGACCTGCACGTGGCGAAGGTGTACCCGTCCGCCGGCCGGCTGCTCATGCGCCGCACGTTTCGCCAATGGCCGATCGCGGAACGCGAGGCGCCGCTGAGCGTCTCGGATGCTCCCGCCGTCTCGTTCATCATCGGGCACCGCGGTCTCGCGCGCCTGCCGAACCTGCTCGCGACGCTGCGCAGCATCGCGGGGCAGCGCGACGTCGCCATCGAATGCATCGTCATCGAGCAGTCGGCGGAGCGCGAGATCGAGCAGGCGCTGCCGCCCTGGGTGCGCTACCTTCATACGCCCGTCGCGCCGGCCTTCGACTACTGCCGCGCCGCAACGTTCAACGTCGCGGCGCGCATCGCCCGCGGCTCGGTGCTCATCGCGCACGACAACGACATGCTGGTGCCGGAGCGCTACGCCGCCGAGATCTACGCGCGCGTTACCGAAGGGGCGCAATTCATCGATCCGAAACGCTTCGTCTTCTATCTCGACGAACGCGAGCGCCTCACGAACGTCGTGCAGAATCTCAAAGGCGGCAGCATCGCCGCGATGAAGGAGGCGTACTTTGCGATCGGCGGCTTCGACGAGGATTTCGTCGGCTGGGGCGGCGAGGATCTCGAGTTCTGGGAGCGCGCACGCGAACACGGCCGCGTGTATGAATACGGCTGGCTGCCGCTACTCCACCGCTGGCACGCGCCGCAGCCGGGGAAACTCCAGCAGGAAACGGCCCCCGCGCAGGTGCGCTATCACGAGGTGAAAGCGATTCCGGCGGCGGAGAGGATCGCGCGGCTGCGCTCCGCGAACTTCCCGAACGAGAAGTAATCGAGCCCCGGCGGCACGCGCCGCTCGCCGCGCGCGAGCGTCTCGACGATCGCCGCACGCAGCTCGGCGGGATTGGCCGGATCGACGAGCAGCCCGAGCTCGCCGTCGCGCAATGCCTCGCGTCCGCCGTCCGCCTTGCTGCCGATCACCGGGACGCCGCAGGCCATCGCTTCGAGAAAGACGAACCCGAAGCCTTCGCCGCGGCTCGGCATGACGTACGCGTCGGCGAGATTGTAGAGATCCGGCTTGTCGCGCTCGTCGAACAACCCGGTGAAGACGACGCGATTCGCGACGCCGAGGTCCACCGCTTTCTTCTGCAGCCGGGTGAAATCGTTGCCGCCGCCGGCGATCATGTAGACGACGACCTCGGGCAGCTCGCGCAGCACGTCCAGCACTTCGTCGAAGCCTTTCGACCGTTCACCGGAGTCGAGCCTGCCGACGGTGAGCAGCACGCGCTTTCCTTCCAGCTTGTACCGCTCGACGAGGTCGGCGCGCTTCGGCCGGATGCCGTACTGCTCGAGCCGCACCGCGTTGGGCAAGACGTACGTCGGCCCGGTGTACCCGGACCAGCCCACCAGGCGGTCGCGCGTCAACGCGCTCACCGAGATCACGCCGCGGCACTTGCCGAGCGCCGCGCGCCGCCGTTTCCATGCTTCGTATCCATGCACCACCAGCAACGGCCGGTTGAACGCGACCGGCAGCAGGTTCAGATGCCCGCAGATCACCAGTTCCGGCTTCGAACGCCTGGCCGCCGTCAGCGCGCGCAGGTACGCGAGCGGGCTCTTGGCCGCCTCGGCGACGAAGGTCACGTTCGGCGGTACGTCCCTGATCTCGCCGCGCACGACGCGGGGGATCACGGTGATCGGGACGCCGATCGCTTCGCAGAACTGGCGGTTGAACAAGGCGATGCCGCCGTGCCCGCCGTATGCGTCGGTGACCAGGAAGATGATGCTCACGCGAACGACTCCCAGACGCGGCGCGCCCAGCTGCGCATGCGCGTGGTCGTGCCGTCGGGGCGGAGGTCCAGCCACTCTTTCATCGGCACGAAGAACCCGGTCTTGGGCCGGTCGCGCAGGTACGGCGGCAGCGTCGAGCCGAGCACGCTCTTGCCGTCGCCGCGCAGGAGCACCGGCGCGAGCTGGCGCAGCAGCCAGGCATCGACGAGCGGCGTCCGCACCTCGACGGAGTGGGCCATGCTCGCCCAGTCGGCGTCGCGCAGCAGCTGGTTGCGCATGTAGAGCGAGGCTTCGAGCGTCGCCACGCGGCCGAACGCGGTGAGCGGATCGGGGTCCAGGACCGCGTCCACGCGATCCAGAAGGGCGAGCTGTTCGATGCCTTCGCGGGCCATGTCCTCGCCGAGGATGTGCGGGAGCTCGTCGGGGAAGAAGAGGCTGCGCTGGAGAAAGTACGCGCGGCCGTACGTCTTGGCGTGCGTCGGGATCTGCCCCGCTTTGGGGTGGCGCCTCGCGCGTGCCGCGAGATGGGCGAGTCGCGGGAAGTGCACGATGCGCGGGACGTTCTTGAACGACGGATAGCCGCCGAACAGCTCATCGCCGCCCACTCCGGAGAGCGCGACCTTCACTCCCGCCTCGTGCACCGCCTTGCTGATGAACCAGGTGTTCACGCCGTCGATGGTCGGCTGGTCCATCCGCTCCAGGATGCGCGGCAGGTCGTCGAGGAGCTCTTTCGGCGAGACGAGCCGGGTGGTGTGCGTCGTCCCGAGCTCTTTCGCGAACCGCTCCGCGAGCGGCGCTTCGCTGAATGCGTGAAAGGAGAGCGTGAACGTGTGCAGCTTCGTCTGCCGCGCCGCGATCTGCGCCAGCGCCGAGGAGTCGATTCCGGCGGAAAGGAAGAGGCCGACCGGGACGTCGCTGACGAGGTGGTGGCGCACCGATTCGTCGATCCTCTCCCGCACGAACACGGCGGGATCGACGAGGTGGTCCTCGGTCGCGCGCGCAAAGACCTCGGCGATCGAGTAGTACCGCCGCACGTCGACGCGGCCGCGCTCCTCTTCGAGGAAGAACGACGTGCCGGCGTCGACGGCTCGGATGTCTTTCCTGATGGTGAACGGCTCCGGCACCGAGCCGTTGAGAAAGAAGCCTGCCGCGCCGGCGGGATCGATCGCGGCGGAGACGGCGCCGCCCGCGAGCAGCGCCTTCACTTCCGAGGCGATGCGGATCACGCCGCCGTCATCGGCGAGGTAGAGCGGCTTGATGCCGTACGGATCGCGGGCCACGAACATCCGCCGCGTACGCGTGTCCCAGATCGCAAACGCGAACATCCCGCGCACCAGCCCGAGCATCCGCGCCCCGTCGCGCCGGTACAACTCGAGCAGCACCTCGGTGTCGGTATGCGAATGAAACCGCGCTCCGCCGCGCTCGAGGGACGCGCGCAGCTCCGCGTAGTTGTAGATCTCCCCGTTGAAGACGATCGCCAGCTCGCCCGCCGAGTCCCACATCGGCTGCGCCCCCTCGGGCGAGAGGTCGATGATCGCCAGCCGCCGGCTCCCCAGCCCCACCCGCCCATCCGGCGAGATCCACGTCCCGCCGGCGTCCGGCCCGCGCGGAATCATCCGCGCAGTGATCGCCTCGAGCTCCTCCCGGCGCGGAGCCGCGGCCGTGGAGCGGTAGGCGAAGAAGGCAGTGATGCCGCACATCGGTCATGAAGCATACGCGAGCGTCACCGGCTTCTCCGCAACGAAGCAGATGCTCGCCGCCCGATGAAGCTCGTCCACCGCTTTCTCGCGCGCGGACCAGTGCAGGAACTTGCGCGGTGCAACGAGCGGGATCTTTCCGATGCGATGGACCACCTCGATGAGTCCCCGCAGCACGCGCGGGTAGCGTCCCATGGTCGCGAGTGCGTGCAGCGTGTCGTACGACGGCCACATCACGACAGGGCGCAGACGCGCTTCCTGCAGCACGCTCAGGACGCCGAACGCGGTGTGGTGAAAGTACGAGTCGTGAAACGGCTCTCCCTGCGACACCACGGCCACGCACGCACCTCCCGGCCTCAGCACCCGCGCCACCTCCTGGATCGCCACGAAGGGGTTGTACAGATGTTCGAGGACCGCGTAGGAGAGCACGACGTCGAACGTGCCGTCCGCGAAGGGGATGGATTGCGCGTCGGCGAGGAGGTCGGCCTTCGGCGACGAGTAGTCGACGCCCACGTACCGCAGCGAATAGTGCTCGGCCACCACCGCCTGGTCGCGCGGACCGCACCCGAGGTCCAGCATTTTCGCGTCCGGCGTCAGCCATGGTGTGATCGCCGAGAACAGCTCCGAAGAATCGCGCAGCGCGGATGGACCGGAGTACGTCATGGCCGGACGCTCGATCCGGCAGGTCTCCAGTTGCGAGGCGGGCGAGCCGCCGACGTGGACGTCGATCGTCCGTCGGAACGGCCGTTGCGGACGCAGATCGAGTGGCGACGTCGAGGGAACGGTGAAGCCGCATGAGCAACCGCCTGTCTGCAATGACAGCGGTTCATGACACTGCGGACAAACGAGGTGTTCCTCGTACCACCGGCTCACGCGCCGATCATATCGAACGCGCCAACCTCGGCTGTGGCACCATCACTGCCGTGCAGACCGGCTCATTGGCCGTCCGACTGTTCGTCGCTGCCGGACGCATCGCCGCCCGTCTGCCGCGCATTCGCGGCAAGACCAGGCTGCTGCTCGTCCTGTACAGGCTAGCGGGGCTGGAGCATCAGCACGTGCCGGTCCGTGCGCGCCTGCGCCGGCCAGTGCCGTTCGACGTGCTGCTGGATCTTCATTCGTGGCTGCAGCGCGTCGCATTTCTCACCGGTGGCTACGAAGAGGACACGGTCGAGTTTCTCGTCGACCTGCATCGCAGGGATGGCCGCGGCGGCACGCTGCTCGACGTCGGCGCGAACATCGGGGTGATCTCGATTCCGTTCGTGCGCAAGTCCTCCGCCTCGGCGGTGGCCGTGGAAGCCGTTCCGGACAACGTGGCCGTGCTGCGGGCGAACATCGACCTCAATGGGCTTCACGAAAAGGTGCAGGTCGTGCCGTTCGCACTCGGCGCGACTGCGGGAACGGCGCAGATCCAGGTCGAGGGCGACCTGCACGCGGGGGAAGGCACCGGCACCGCAAACATCCTTCCGGACCAGTCGACGTACGAATGCGTGCGGCAGGAGATCGTCGTACGCACCCTCGATGAGCTGGTCGCGAGCGGCGAGCTCGCGGCGCGCTGCTCGGTCGTGAAGATCGACACGGACGGTTATGACCTGAAGGTGCTGCAGGGCGGGACGCGCTTCCTCGAGCGCGACCGGCCGGTGATCTTCGGCGAGTTCTCGGCGCATTGCCTTGCCTGGCACGACCAGACCATCGGCGACGTCCTCGCATTCGCGCGCGAGCAGCGGTACGAGACGTGGTTCCGGACGCCGCTCACGTGGGACTTCACCCGCGAAGCGCCTGTGCAATTCGATCAGGACGTGCTGCTGGTGCCGGCCGAGTCGGCGACCACGTTCGCCTCTCTCCTGCGCCGCGGCACGTAGCGCAGCACGAACAGCAGCACCAGCGCCACTCCGCCCGAGGTATAGCCGAGCCACTTCGTCGCCTGCACGGCCGTCATCACCGCGGACGCCGCGAACAGCAGGGTCACCAGCCAGATGCCGAGGATGGCCTTGTTCACGCTGCCGTAGCGGGCCACGAGGATGTGGTGGATGTGGCGGCGGTCGGCGGTGAAGACCTGCGACACGCGGTCGCCGATCGGCTGCTTCCTGCCGCCGAAGCGCTGCTTCATCACGATCAGCGTATCGATCACCGGCAGCGCCAGCGCGAGCATCGGCCCGCCGATGATCAGCGCCGTCGGCGACTTGCTCGGCTTGGCGATCGAGCCGGCGGCCAGCAGCAGCCCGATGAACAGCGCCCCCGTGTCGCCCATGAAGATCTTCGCGGGCGGCTTGTTCCACGGATAGAAGCCGATCAGGCTCCCGGTGAGCGCGGTCATGATCACGAGCGAGAAGGCGTCCGCGCGCAGGATGGCGATGACGCTGAATGCCGCCGCGATCGTGAGCGCGACCACCGTGGCCAGCGAATCCATCCCGTCGATGAAGTTCATCGCGTTCATCACGCCGACGATCCAGACGATCGAGGCGAGGACTCCGAGGATGCCGAGGTTGAATTCACGCCCGGCCAGGGAGATGAAATCGAAGTGGAAGCCGAACGCGACCAGGATGAACGCCGCCGCGAACTGGACGACGAACTTCTGCGGCGCATTCGTGCCGATCAGGTCGTCGTAGACGCCGAGGCCGATGATCAGCGACCCGCTGGCCAGGACCGCAAAGAGGTATGTCAGGTTCTTCGTGACCAGGTCGGCGGCCCGTTCGTTCGCCGCGAGCAGCAGCAGCGGAAAGCCGAAGCCGAAGATGATCGCGATGCCGCCGAGGCGGGGAGTGGCGGTGGTGTGGATCTTTCGATCGCCCGGCACGTCGACGAGGCCGATATGCTGCGCCCCCTTCCGCACGATCGAGGTGGCAACGTACGAGGTGAAGGCACTGCAGATGAAGAGAAGCAGGAGCGGTGCGTAGAGCTCGGACATCGGACCGGGAGCGAAGGATAGCAGGACTCCACTAGAATGCCCCCCGCGCGCAGACCGCGCACCAGGAGCAACGATCGATGGCCGAACTTCCCGGAATCGAGCGCGAGACCCTCGACGTCGACGTCGTCATCGTCGGCGCGGGCCCCGCGGGACTCGCAGCCGCTTACAAACTCTCGGAGCTGATCCGCATCCACAACGAGTCGGATGCGGAGAAAAAGCTGGAGGGCATCTCCATCGCCGTCCTCGAGAAGGGGAAGGAGATCGGCTCGCACGGCATCTCCGGCGCGGTCATGGATCCGCGCGGGATGGCCGAGCTGATGCCGGACTGGCTCGAGCGCGGCTGCCCCGTCGAGTCGCCGGTCACCTCCGACGCGTTCTGGTACCTCACCGAAACCAGGAAGCTCGTCTCGCCCGTAACGCCGCCGCCGATGAACAACCACGGCAACTACGTGGTCTCCCTCGGCGAGGTCGTGCGCTGGCTGGCGCCGATCGTCGGCGACATGGGCGTCGATCTCTTCCCCGAGTTCGCCGCCACGCGCGTGCTCGTCGAGAACGACCGCGTCGTGGGCGTGCGCACCGGCGACAAGGGCATCGACAAGACCGGGCAGCCGAAGCCGAACTACGAGCCGGGCGTCGACATCCGCGCCAAGATGACCATCCTCGCGGAGGGGCCGCGCGGCACGCTCACCAAGCAGCTCTCCGGCATGTTCGACCTGTACGCCGGCAAGAACCCCCAGGTGTACTCGGTCGGCGTGAAGGAGCTCTGGCAGCTCCCCGACGACCGTTACCCGGCCGGCACCGTCGTCCATACCCTCGGATACCCGCTGGACATGGACACGTTCGGCGGCGCCTTCATCTACGGGATGAAGGATCGCGTCGTCGATATCGGCCTCGTGGTAGGCCTCGACTACAAGAACCCGACCCTCGACCCGCACGACGAGTTACAGCGCCTGAAGCTCCATCCCGCCGTGCAGGAGATCCTTCGCGGCGGCAAGATGATCGCGGCCGGCGCGAAGGCGATCCCCGAGGGGGGCTACTTCTCGATGCCGAAGCTGTACGGCGACGGCTTCATGATCCTCGGCGACTCCGGCGGCTTCCTCAACGGCGCACGGCTGAAGGGGATCCATCTCGCCATCAAGTCCGGCATCCTCGCGGCCGAGACGGCCTTCCAGGCGCTCCTCGGCGAGGATTACTCGGCCACGCAGCTGTCGCAGTACGCCGCCGCGTTCGAAGCCTCGTGGGCGCGCGAAGAGCTGTGGAAACAGCGCAACTTCCACCAGGCCTTCAACCACGGCGTGCTGGCCGGCATGGCCAACGCGGGCCTCGGCATCGTCACCGGAGGCCGCGGCTTCGGCTTGGCGAACCGCTTGGAAGGGCACGAAGGGTGGGCGCGCATGGTGCGCATCAAGCGCTACTTCGGCGCCGAAGATCCGCACCCGCCGGCCAAGGTGAAGTACGACAACCAGTACACGTTCGACAAAGTGACAAACGTGTACAACGGCGGCGTGCTCCACGAAGAGAACCAGCCCGCGCACCTGCTGATCCTCGACACCGAGGTCTGCATCACCCGCTGCACCGAGGAGTTCGGCAACCCCTGCTTCCACTTCTGCCCCGCGCAGGTCTACGAGCCAAAGGAAACCGCCGACGGCCGCGGCCGCGTCCCGTTCCTGAATTTCACGAACTGCTTCCACTGCAAAACCTGCGACATCATGGACCCCTACCAGGTCATCACCTGGGTCCCCCCGGAGGGCGGCGGCGGCCCCGATTACAAGAAGCTGTAAAGCCGGCGAATACACTGCGCAAGTGCAGACGGTCATCATCGAAACCTGGATTCGCGCTCCGCTGCAGGCCTGCTTCGACGCGGCACGGGACCTCGACCTGCACGTCGCGTCGCTCGCACACACGAATGAAAAGGCGATCGCCGGGCGGACGTCCGGTCTCATCGAGTCAGGGGAGGAAGTGACTTGGCGCGGGCGTCATTTCGGCGTGTATCAGCACTTCACCTCGAAGATCACCGCTTTCAACGCGCCGCACTATTTCCAGGACTCCATGCAGAAGGGCGCGTTCTCGTCGTTCGTGCATGATCACTTCTTCTCCACGAGCGGCGACGGCACCAACATGAAGGATGTTCTTGTTTTCGCGGCGCCGTTCGGGGTACTCGGACGGTTGGTCGAGAAATTCGTGTTGCGCCGATACCTGACGCGTCTACTGACCGCGCGTGCGGCGGTGATCAAGGACGCCGCCGAAATCGCGTCGGGCGTCGCTTGAGATGGGCGGGGGCATCTCGCCCGCGTAGCGGGGGCAAGATCAGTAGCTCCCGGCTTGAGCCGCAATGGCGTCAACTTAAGGCCGAAATGGCCCGGCACGCCGTGAGGCACAGCCCCTCACCCCGCCCGGCACCTGGTCTTCTAACGCCACTCGCGAGGATCGTGTCGGCAGTGCACGTTGGCGCGCGCAGGTGCCGGGCATCCCTCTCCCCGCTCGCCGCGGGGCGAGGGGCTACACCCCTACCTCGTTGATATCAATTACGTTACCCGCCCCCGTAGCCCCTCGCCCCTTCCAGGGGAGAGGGAGATGGGCGCCTGCGCGCGGCAGTTTCGAACGACGTCCGAGTCGGGAGGAACGGATGTCAGAAGACCAGGCGCCCAGCGGGGTGAGGGGTCGTGCGATCGGCCTTAAGTTGACGCCATTGCGGCTGAAGCCGGCGGCTATTCATCTTTCGCCGCCTACGGCGGCTAACCGGAAATGACTGCGCCCCGCGCAGTCCCTTCGCTCGGGACGACGCGGGACGCGATCCATTCGCCATCGAGAGGAATCGCTTCCCGAGTGCCGAATAGCGGCCGCCGGTGACGTTCGTCAAACGTTTCAATCGCGTGTCGTCACGCCGCGCGAGGCACTCTGCGAGAATCGCGGACATGCTTCGACAGCTCGCGCTTGTGCTCTTCTTCGTGGCCACGCTCCATGTCGCCGCCGCGCCGAATCCCGCTCCGGTCAATCTCGACTTCGAGAGCGGAGCGCCGGGGGAAGTGCCGCCGGGATGGATCTCGCCGACGGTGAAGTACGGGTATACGGGCGCGCTCTCGGCCGAGAAGCCGAAACAGGGGAAACAGTCCGTCCGCCTGAGCGGTCCGGCCGCCGGGGCCGAGGGAGGGAGAGCGGGGTTCGGGAACCTCATGCAGACGATCGACGCGACCGCGTATCGCGGAAAGCGGCTCCGGTTCCGCGCTGCCGTGCGGGTCGAAGGGGAGAACGCCACGGCCGCCCTCTGGATGCGCGTCGACCGGGCAGCGAAACAGCGCGGCTTCTTCGACAACATGGGCGACCGTCCCATCGCCTCGGCCGAATGGCGCTACGAGATCTCCGGTGACATTGCCGTCGATGCCGAGACCCTGAACGTGGGGATGATGCTGCAGCAGGAAGGAAAGGCGTGGCTCGACGACGTCACGATCGAGATCGTCCCGAACCTGGTGATGCGCTCCGGCCCGCCGCGCGCCGTCACGCCGCGCGGGCTCGAGAACCTGGTCGCATTCACCCGCCTGTTCGGCATCGTGCGCCATTTTCACGCGAGCGATGAGGCGGCGGCCGCGGACTGGGATGCAGTCGCGGTCAACGGGATCGACCGTGTGGAGGGTGCGCAGGATGGAACCGAGCTCGCGGCCCGCCTCCGCGAGATCTTCCTCCCGCTCGCACCCACGGTCGCCATCTATCCGTCCAACGCACCGCCGAAGAGGGGCAATGCGAAACCGGCCGGCGCCGTGGCCATCGTGGCGTGGGAGCACCACGGGCTGGGGAAGGACGCGAACAAGACCGAAAACGTGTACGCCAGCGAGCGTGTCCGGCACGACGTGACCAAGCCGGATTCCCGCTTCCCCGATCCGCTGAAACCGCTCCGGCTCGACCTCGGCGGCGGCGTCTCCGCGACCGTGCCGCTGGCGGTGTATGCGAACGCCTCGCGCACGCTGCCGGTTCCGGCGCTCGAAGCGACCCCGCATTCGAAGGAGGCGTTCACGGGAGACGATCGCGCGACGCGGATCGGCGCAGTGGTGGTCCTCTGGAACGTGCTCCAGCACTTCTATCCCTACTTCGACGCGGTCGACGTCGACTGGCCGGCGGAGCTGCGAACCGCATTGCGCGCGGCGGGGGAGGATCGCGACCAGGCCGCATTCCTGCGCACCCTCCGGCGCCTGATCGCCTCGATCGACGACGGCCACGGTTCCGTCTTCCATCCCGCGGTGCCGTGGCAAACACCGCTTCCGTTGGTCTGGCGTGTCATCGGCGACGCGGCCGTCGTCACTGCGGTCGACGCCGCGGTGAACGGCCTGAGCGTGGGAGACGAGGTGGTGGCGATCGACGGCCGTCCCGTACCGCAGGTCCTGCGGGAAGCGGAGGCGCTCATCTCGGGAGCGACGCCGCAGTGGCGGCGCCACGTTGCCGTCCGCCAGCTCGGAGCCGGCGACGCCGGCACGCAGGCCACGCTCACCGTCCGCAATGCCGATGCGTCGACGCGAGTCGTGATGTTGACGCGCGTCCACCTCATGGAATTGCTGCTCGAGAAACGCCCGGAGAAGCTCGCGGAGCTGAAGCCCGGTCTCTGGTACATCGACCTCGATCGCATCGAGGACGCCGACTTCGATGCCGCGCTCCCGAAACTCGCGGCGGCGCGGGGCATCGTCTTCGACCTCCGCGGTTACCCGAACATCGGGAACAAGCCGCTGCGCCACATGATCGACAGCGTCTCCCAATCGGCACGGTGGAACGTGCCCATCCTCCGCCGACCCGATTTCGACGCGGTGGAGTGGTTCACGGAAGGCCGCTGGAAGCTCGAGCCGCTGCAGCCGCGCCTGCCGAAGAACATCGTCTTTCTCACCGACGGCCGCGCGATCAGCTACGCCGAGTCGTGGATGGGCATCGTGGAGGCCTACAAGCTGGGAGAGATCGTCGGAGAGACGACCGCCGGCACGAACGGGAACATCAACCGCCTGCAGTTGCCGGGCGGATACCGCGTCGTCTTCACGGGCATGAAGGTCCTCAAGCACGACGGCTCCCGCCACCACGGCGTCGGCATCGCGCCGACGGTGCCGGTGTCGCCGACCGCAGCCGGCCTCCGCGCCGGCCGCGACGAACAGCTGGAGAAGGCGCTGGAGGTCCTGGAGAAGAAAGCGGCTGGGGCTGGGAACTGACACGACGATCGCGCGTACCGACGATATGGAGTGCGGTAACGCGAGTTACCGCTCTTACTGCTTCTGTTCGTGCAGCACTCCGAGGCTGGTGCAATCTCGCCTGATGGCACGAGCGAAGGCTGGACCTGCTCGCGTTGCAGGACGAAGAGAATCAGTCAAAGCGGTAACTCGCGTTACCGCACTCCATAGAGCCTGCCGTGAGCCGTCGCGCGCGTCGCACACTCCGTTACCTTGCTCCGCGTCGCGACTTCCGTTCTGATGTCTCCCGGTATGCGCCGACTGAAACTCGTCCTGAAGATCCTTGCCACGATCTGCGTGGTGCTCGCAATCGCCGCGTACGTCGTGTTCCAGCTCCCGCCGTTCGGGGGGAGGTTCGAGGGGGCGCGGCTCGAGCGGATGCGCCGCTCGCCGGAGTTTGTCGATGGACGGTTCGAGAATACGCCGCGGCAGGACACCGACTCCTCGCTGGTGAAGACGTACCGGCTCTATTCGCAGGGGCAGGTTCGGGAGCCGCGGTTCGACATCCCGGTGTTGCCGGTGTCGTTGAAGGCTCCGGCGTCGCGGGAGCTGCGGGCGATCTGGTTCGGGCATTCGAGCGTGCTGGTGGAGCTGGACGGGGTGCGGGTCATGACCGATCCGGTGTTTGCGGACGTCGTGTCGCCGGTTCCTCCGATCGGCCCCTCGCGCTTTCACCGGCCGCCGGTCGAGCTGCGCGATGTCACCGGCGTCGACGCGGTGGTGATCTCGCACGATCACTACGACCATCTGGACATGAAGACCGTGCAGCATCTGGCGCCGCAGGGGACGCATTTCTATGTGCCGCTCGGGATCGGTGCTCATCTCGAGCGGTGGGGCGTTCCTGTCGCGCAGATCCATGAGCTGGACTGGTGGCAGGAGGCGGAGCTGAAAGGCGTGAAGATCGCCTGCACTCCGGCGCGCCATTACTCCGGCCGGAAGCGGATGAACAACCCGACGCTGTGGGCGTCGTGGACGATCCGCGGATCGCGTTCGGTCTACTACAGCGGCGATACCGGATACGCCGGCCATTTCAAGGAGATCCGGCGGCGGATGGGAGCAATCGACCTGACGCTGATGAAAGTCGGCGCGTACGGCGAGACGTGGCTCGACATTCATATGGCTCCCGAGCCGGCGGTGCAGGCGCATGTCGACCTCGGTGCGAAGACGCTCCTGCCGGTGCACTGGGCGACGTTCGACCTGTCGTATCACGCCTGGGACGAGCCGATCGTACGCACGCTGGCCGCGGCGAAGGCGAAAGGGGTGCACGTGATCACGCCCCGGATCGGCGAGGCGTTCACGTTCGGGCAGCCGTTCCAAAGCTCGGACTGGTATGCGGCTTCGCGGTGATCGGGAGGGGAGAGAATGCCGCTCAGGCCGTTCCTGTTCCGGCGGGCATGGTTTTCGTTAGTAGCAGGCCGGCGCGGCGAACCTTCCCGGGCCTCCGCACGTAGAGCTAGACAGTATGGCGACTGAACCGCTTCCTTCACGATCCATCGACCGGATCTCGGCGCTCCAGGCGAACGTCGAGCGCGTCATCCGCGGCAAGTCCGAAGTGGTGCAGTTCTGCATCGCCGCGCTGCTCGCGAAAGGGCACATCCTCCTCGAGGACGTCCCCGGCGTCGGCAAGACCACGCTCGCGCACGCCCTGGCGCGCTCCCTTTCCCTCGGGTTTCAGCGCATCCAGTTCACGAGCGACCTCCTGCCGGCGGACATCGTCGGCGTGACGATCTACAAGCAGGATCAGCAGGAGTTCGAGTTCATCTCCGGACCGATCTTCACGAACGTGCTGCTCGCCGACGAGATCAACCGCGCCACGCCGAAGTCGCAGTCGGCGCTGCTGGAGGCGATGAGCGAGGGGACGATCACGCTCGAGAAGCGGCACATGCCGCTGCCCGATCCGTTCCTGGTGATCGCCACGCAGAACCCGATCGAGCATGTAGGCACATACCCACTGCCGGAGTCGCAGCTCGACCGCTTCCTGATGAAGCTCACCATCGGCTATCCGAACGCGGCGGACGAGAAGCTGCTGCTGCGCTCGGGAGGTGGCCAGGTGGCGCTCGATCACCTGGAGCCGGTGCTGGACGAGGAGGAGGTGCGCGAGCTGCAGGCGCGCGTCCATACCGTCCACGTGAGCGAGGCGCTGGTCGAGTACCTGATGCTGATCGTGCAGACCACGCGCACGCACCCTGACGTTGCCCTCGGCGTCTCGACGCGCGGCGCGCTGACGTACTTCAAGGCCTGCCAGGCGCTGGCGATGGTGGGCGGCCGCGATTTCGTTGTCCCGGAGGACATCAAGCGGCTGGCGGCGCCGGTGCTGTCGCACCGCATCCTGATGAAGGACCGCAGGATGTCGCGCGGCGAGGTCTCCCCCGAGGCGAAGTTCATCCAGAAGATCGTCAACGAGATTGCCGTACCGCGGTAGGGTCATGACCGCAGCCGCCCTCCACCCGTTCGAGTTCAACGGCGTCGTGCGCCTGACGAAGGTCGGCACGACGTACATCCTCGGGACCGTCATCCTGGCGATCGCGGCGATCAACACCGGCAACAACGCCATCTACATCGCGGTCGCGCTGATGCTGGGCTGCCTCCTGCTTTCGGGCATCGCGTCGAAGGGGGGACTCAAACACCTGCACGTGGAGATCCGCGGCATCGACGAAGCGTGGGCCGGACGGCCGGCGGACGGCATGCTGCGCATCCGCAACGACTCGCGGATCTGGAACGTGCGCGACGTGGTGCTCTTCTCCGAGGGATTCGCGGCGCCGGTTCTCGTGCCGGTGGTCGCGCGGCGCAGCGATGTGCTGGTCAACGTCCAGTTCCTCTTCCCACGGAGGGGACTGGCGCACGTGAACGCGGTCGACTCCTACACCCGTTATCCGTTCGGCTTCTTCCTGAAGAAGCGACGCCTGCGCGTGGAGAGCGAGGTGATCGTCTATCCGCGCCTCGTCCAGGAAGACATCGCGCGGGAGCGATTCCGCCCGGTCATCGGGGAGGAAAGCACCGCCACGCGCCCCGGCGCCGGCAGCGAGCTGCACTCGTTCCGCGAGTACGTGCGCGGCGATTCGATTCGCCAGGTGCACTGGAAAAAATCGGCGAGCCTCGGCCGCTGGATCATGAAGCAGCATGAGGCGGAGGCGTCGCGCTCCGTGGTCGTGGTGGTCGATCCGTACAAGCCGCGCGGCGCATCGGACGAAGACTTCGAGGAGATGATCTCCTCCGCCGCCACGTTCATCTACCACGCCGCACAGCGCGGACTCGACGTGACGCTCGTGGTGCCGCGCGTGACGCTGCGGGCGCGCGAGTCGGAAGCGGCCTCGCCGCTGTTCCGCGCGCTGGCGCTGCTCGAGCCGCTGCACGAGCCGTTGCATCAACTGCTCGAGCGCGAGGCCGTGCTCTTCGCCGTCGGCCGGAGCGCCGCATGACCCGCAAGGCGCGCGAGCTCGAAACGCTGCTCCTGACCGTCTTCGCGGCCGTGCCGCTCTACTTCACGAACGCCGTGGGAAAGGCGCCCGTGCTGCTGTACCAGCTGGCCATGGGCGCGATCGCGCTGCGCGTGGCGATGGGGAAGGGGCCGGACATCCTCCCCGCGAACTTGATGCGCTGGCTGGCGATCGCGTACATGCCGTTCTACTTCGTCGACTGGCGCTTCTTCAGCGGCAGCGCGATCGCCGCGTCGACGCACCTGGTGCTCTTCATCGCCGTCTACCAGCCGATCGAGTCGATGCAGCGCGACAACCAGGCGCAGCGGATGCTCACGACGGCGCTGATCTTCGTGGCCAGCCTGGCGACGTCGACGCACATCACCATCGTCGTCTTCGTGCTCGTCTTCGCGCTGCTGATGTTCCGGCAGTTCATGTACGTGAGCCACATCGAGACGGTGCGCTCGATCGGCGCGGCCTACGCGGAGCCCCCCTCCGGGCGCGCGGCCCTGTTCTACCTGGCCGGGTCGATCGCCATCGGCGCGCTGCTGTTCCCGATCCTCCCGCGCGTCCGCAATCCGTTCGTCTCCGGCTTCGCCGGCTCCCTCGGCTCGTCGGCGACGTCGCTCAGCGACACGATCGACTTCGGCGATCCGCGCCGCGGCAACGCGGATGCGACGGTCGTCGCGCGCGTCTGGCTGGACGACGACGCACGCGCCTCGTTCACGCCGATCCGCCTGCGCGGCATGATCTACGACCGCTACACGCGCGGCGCCTGGGCGCAGACGCTGCGCGGAATCCGCGAGGTGCCGTCGCGCGGCGGTGCGATCAACATCGGCCGCGCCCGGGGACGGGAAGGCGGCGCGATCGTGCAGCAGCGCGCGCAACGTGGGAAGCTCTACCTGCCCGTCGGCACGTACTCCGTGGATGGGCTGCCCGGGCGCCTGTACGAGGGTCCGGCACGCGAGACCTACTACACGTACGCCGACGGCATGCTCAATCTCAGCGTGCGCATGGCCGCGGACACTGAGCCGCTGCGCCTGACGCGGATCGCGCCGGTGGACTTTCCCGTGACGCCGGAGGTAGCGGCGCTGGCGCGCCAGATCGTCGGCAACGAGACGCGCCTCGACCGCCGCGCGGCGCTGATCGAGCAGCATCTCGTGCGGAACTATCGCTATCTCCCGAACACCGCGGCCTCCACCGCGGGGATGACCATCGAGGACTTTCTCCTCGTGCGCCGCGAGGGTCACTGCGAATACTTCGCGGCCGGCATGGTCGTGCTGCTGACGTCACTCGACATCCCGGCGCGCATCGCGGGAGGTTTCTACGCCGGCCGCCTCAACCCGCTGACCGGCTACTACGCGATCCGCCGCGAGGATGCGCATGCCTGGACCGAGGTGTGGGACGGCACGCGCTGGCTGACCTTCGACGCGACGCCCGCCGACCTCCGCCCCGGTTCGGCGCCCTCCAGCGTCCTGCGCGAGTACGCGTCGGTCCTCGGCGATTCACTGACGTTCATCTGGGACCGCTACGTCCTCACCTTCGGCCTCGGCGACCAGATCTCGCTCGTGGAAGACCTCATCGACTGGGGACGCACCGCGATGGCGCGAGCGCGCGCCCGCGCAGCGCAGGAAATCGGCGCGCTGACCTCCACGCCGTACGTGACCGCGTTCGCGCTGCTCGTGCTTTCGGGAGCGCTGGTGGTGTTCTTCGCGCGCAGGCGCGGGCCGCTGTTCGAGGAGCTGGCGCGCCATCTCGCCCGCCACGGCATCGAGGTCGGCCCAGCCATGACCATGGAGGACGCACTCCGCGAGCTGCGCACGCAGAAGCCGGACGCCGCCCGCGCGCTGGAGCCGCTCATCGCGCTGTACGAAGAGGAGCGGTTCTCGGCGCGGCCGGAGCGGGGGCGGGCGATGAAACTGCGGCGCCGGCTCCGCGAATTGCGCGCTTAGCGCGAGAACAACCCCTCATCCGGCCGTTGGCCACCTTCTCCCCTCACGAGGGGAGAAGGGCTACTAAGGTAGCCTCTCGCGAGAGGGGAAATTAGTAGCCCCTCTCCCCGCGACGAGCGGGGAGAGGGTGCCCGAAGGGCGGGTGAGGGGGCGTGCCATGGACGGAGAGTTGTCACCGCGGCATGCGGCGGGGATTCCGCATCAGCGCCGCCATCTCGCGTACCGCGGCGTCGAGGCCGACCAGGGCGGCGCGGGAGATGATCGAGTGGCCGATGTTCAGCTCCTCGATCTCCGGGACGGTCGCGATCGCGTCGATGTTGCGGTAGGTGAGGCCGTGGCCTGCGTACACCGTCAGGTTGAGCTTTTTCGCGGCGCGTGCGGCTGTGGCGACCTTCTCCAACTCCCCCTGCCAGTTGCCGTTCTTCCAGGCGTCCGCGAACTTGCCGGTGTTGATCTCGATCTTCGGCGCGCGCAGTTTGTGGCATTGCCGGATCTGCTCGAGATCGGGATCGACGAAGATCGAGACATCGATGCGGGCGTCGAGCAGTTGCGCGACCACCTTCTCCACGTTTCCCGAGTGCAGCACCACGTCCAGCCCACCCTCGGTCGTCACCTCGTCCTTGCGCTCGGGGACGAGCGTCACCTGGTGCGGCTTGACGGTCTGGGCGATGCGCACCATCTCCGTCGTGCCGGCCATCTCCACGTTGAGGTGCGTCGTGACCGTCTTCCGCAGCAGCTCGACGTCCCGGTCCTGGATGTGGCGGCGGTCGCCGCGGAGATGGACGGTAATGCCCTGCGCCCCCGCGAGCTCGCAGATCATGGCCGCCGCCACCGGATCGGGCTCGTCGGTTTTCCGCGCCTCGCGGATCGTTGCGATGTGATCGATGTTGACTGCTAACCGCATGGCGGTAGTGTAACGGCGAAATTCGCGCAGGTTCGTTCGTCGTTCATCGTTCCGCGTTCATCGCTCACTACCATGCTCTATCGCTTCGACAACGTTGAGAAATCCTACGGCCCGCACGACGTCCTGAAGGGGGCCACGTGGCAGCACAACCCCGGCGAGCACGTCGGCCTGGTCGGCCGCAATGGCGCCGGGAAGACGACCCTGTTCCGCCTCCTGCTCAAGCAGGAAGAGGCGGATCACGGACAGATCCTCCGCGCCTCGGGGCTGACCACCGGCCACGTCGGCCAGCACCTCGACGCGGAGCCCGGCATGTCGCTCTTCGACTTCGTCGAGACCGCGTTCGCCGAGGTGCTGCGGATCGAGCGGAAGATGCGGGCCATCGAGCACGACCTCGCCGACACCACGAAGAGCGAAGCGCAGCACGCGAAGCTCCTCGAAAAGTACTCCGAGCTGCAGCACGACTACGAGCACGCGGACGGCTACACGCTGCACGCGGAAGTCGAGCGCGTGCTGACCGGGGTCGGCTTCCACGACAGGAACGAGTGGGAGCGGCCGATCCACGAGTTCTCCGGCGGCCAGCAGAACCGGGCCATGCTCGCGCGCGTGCTGCTGACGAAAGTCGACCTGCTGCTGCTCGACGAGCCGACGAACCACCTCGACCTCAAGGGCATCGAGTTCCTCGAGGAGTTCCTGCAGGACTTCAAGGGGAGCTACCTGCTGATCTCGCACGACCGCACGTTCCTCAACAGGACGGTCTCGAAGATCGTCGAGCTGACGCACGGAAAGCTGAACGAATACAACGGCAATTACGAGCGCTTCCTCCAGCTCCGCGCCGAGCGGATGGAGAAGATGGCCAAGGACTACGAGCGGCAGCAGGAGTACATCGCCGAGACGCAGGACTTCATCCGCCGCAACCTCGCGGGGCAGAAGACCAAGCAGGCCAAGTCGCGCCGCAAGCAGCTCGAGAAGCTCGACGAGTTCGAGCGTCCGGAGACGGACGAGACGCTGGCGAAGTTCAACCTCGACGGCGGCGCGCGCTCCGGCATGATCGCGCTGACCGCGGACCGGCTGAGCATCGGCTACGGCACGAAAGCGGTGGTCGAGAACTTCAGCATCCAGATCCGCCGCGGCGAGCGCTACGCGATCATGGGGCCGAACGGCTCCGGAAAGTCGACGCTGCTCAAGACGTTCGCCGGACGCGTGACGCCGCTCGCCGGGTCGGTCAGCTACGGCCAGAACGTGCAGGTCGGCTACTACGACCAGACCCTCGGCGACCTCAATCCGAAGGGCGGGGTCATCGACGAGATCTGGAACCTCGACACCCGGCAGACCGAGGAAGAGGTGCGGTCGTATCTTGCCCAGTTCTCGTTCTTCGGCGAGGACGTGTTCAAGAAGACGCGCGACCTCTCGGGCGGCGAAAAGGGACGGCTCGCGCTGGCGAAGATCATGTTCAAAGGCGGCAACGTCATGCTGCTCGACGAGCCGACCAACCACCTCGACGTCTATACGCGCGAAGCGCTGGAAGAGGCGCTGGAGAACTTCACCGGCGCGCTGATCGTCGTCTCGCACGACCGCTACTTCGTCGACCGCGTGGCGGAGAACATCATCGTCGTCGAAGACGGCGAGGCCGAGGTGTACACCGGCAACTACAGCGAGCTGGTTGCGAAGATGAAGGAAGGGGTGGCGGCGCCCGTCTCCCAGGCCGCGTTCAGCGCACCGCCGGCGGTGGATTCGTCGCCGAAGAAGGAAACTCCCGCTCCGCCACCGCCGCCCGGGCCGCGAATGGTGGTCGATCGCAACGAACAGCGGAAGCGCGAGAAGCGCATCAAGAAGATCGACGAAGAGATCGCGCAACTCGAGGCGCGGATCGCCTCCGTGGAAGCGGAGCGCGAGCGGAACGACCTCCTGCTCTGCTCCGAGGAAGTGTTCAAGGACGGGGATCGCTCCAGGAAGATCCAGCAGCAGAATCACGACCTGAAGTCGATGATCGACCTGCTGTACGGCAAGTGGGAAGCGCTGGCGAAAGAGAAGGAAGAGCTGGAAACAGCGACGGTCTGATGAACGCCTCCATCATCGCCGTCGGCTCCGAGATGCTCGGGCCGACCCGCGTCGACACGAACTCGCTGAAGATCACCGCCGCGCTGGAGAGCTTCGGCGTGCCGGTGGTGCGGAAGTCGATCGTCGGCGACCTGCTGTCCGATCTCGTCGCCGAGATCCGCTCCGCCCACGAGCGCTCCGATCTCGTGATCATGACCGGCGGCCTCGGCCCCACCGAAGACGACCTGACGCGCGAGGCGCTCGTCGAAGCCTTCGGGCTGGAGGTGCGCGTCGAACAGTCGATCATCGACCGGCTCGAAGCACGCTTCGCCGCACGCGGCTGGAAGATGCCGGACGTCAACCGGAAGCAGGGCAACGTCTTCGTCGGGCGAACCACGCTCACCAACGAGCGCGGCACCGCCCCCGGCTTCCACCTGGAGCTCGGCGGCAAGCACGTCTGGGTCTTCCCCGGCGTCCCGCACGAGCTTGAGTGGATGGTGGCGACCTACCTCACGCCGTGGCTCGAAGAGCTGAGCGGCGGCCGCTCGCGCTACCGCCGCGTCATCAAAATCTCCGGCCTCACCGAGTCAGGCGTCGAAGAGAAGCTGCACCCCTACTACGAGCTCCACCCCGGCGAGCTGGTGACCATCCTCGCCAGTTCCGGCCACGTCGAGATCCACCTCCACGCCGACGGCAGCGAGTCCGAGGCGCAGGCCACGATCGCGACCCGCGAAGCCGAGCTGCACGCAATCTTCGGCAAACGCATCTTCGGCTACGACGACGACACCCTGGAAAGCGCCGTCGGCGCGCTGCTCCGCGACCGCAACCAGACCCTCTCCACCGCCGAATCCTGCACCGGCGGCCTCCTCGGCTCCCGCATCACCGACGTCCCCGGCAGCTCCGCCTACTACCTCGGCGGAGCCATCTGCTACACCGCCGCCGCCAAAACCGCCCTCGCCGGCGTCGACCCGACGCTCATCGCCCAACACGGAGAAGTCTCCGAAGAAGTCGCGACCGCCCTCGCCCGCGGCATCCGCGAGCGCTTCTCCTCGACCTGGGGTGTAGGCATCACCGGCATCGCCGGCCCCACCGGCGGCACCCCCGAGAAACCAGTCGGCACCGTCCACATCGCCGTCTCCGGCCCCGACGGCGACACCCACCGCAAGCTCCTCTGGCAAGGCCCCCGCACGATCGTGAAGTGGTACTCGGCGCAGCAGGCGCTCGATCTGCTGCGGCGGGCGGTGTTGACGTTTGGAGTGCGGTGACCGCAGTCACCGCTTTGACTTGCGGCGGAGCCGCCGCTCTCCGCGATGAACGATGCCGCTCCGCGGCAAGTAAAAGCGGTGACGAAGTCCCCGCACTCCAAACCGCTGGCGAGCGTAATGGCGTCTGCACCCCGACCGGCGACTGGCGTATCACGCCGGAGGCGTGTCGTAAGGTAGCCGGTGGCAAGTGCCGAAGGCCCGCCGCCACCGGATAACATCGGCCTCACGTTCCGACCCCGGTAGGGGTCGCGTACTCGATCGGCTGACGCGGCCAACCTTGACCCTACGCACGAATAGCTAACATTGTGTGTATGAAGCGCATGAACCTGATGGTCGACGAGGAGTTGCTGAAGCAGGCCCAGGCCGCGACTGGCGAGCGCACCTACTCCGCCACCGTGAAGACCGCTCTCGACGAGTTGGTGCGGAGGCGAGACTTCCGCGTCGCATTCGACGCGTTTTCGGAACGCGTGGCAAACGGTGAGCAGTTCGCCCCCGGCTACGTCGAAAAACAGTGGCCGGAAGTGGCGAAGGAACTGAACCGGCCGAAACGGACGAAACTCTCGGCGCACGCGGCTCGCGCACGGTCGTGAGGGGGTCCTCGATCCAACAGGCGTTGGATGTGCGGCGCGCGATCTTGACGTATACACACTAAGGCCTTAAATTGTGTGTATGAAGCGCATGAACATCATGGTCGATCAGGCGCTGCTGGAGCAGGCGCGTATCGCCACTCACGAGCGCACGTACTCGGGTGCGATCCAGAAAGCGTTGGAGGAGATCGTCCGCAGGAATCGCTTCTTCGAGTTGCTGGACGAATTGAGCGAGGCGGCCCAGAGAGGCGAGCTGTGGGCGCCGGGGTTCGTCGAGGAGAACTTCCCCGAAGCGGCGGCGGAGTTGAAGCGCGAACGCGAAGAACTGGCGCGCGCCAATCGCGTCTCCGATGCTCCGCGTACACGCTCCTCTGAAGAAGGCAGTCGCCGCCGCCGTGCTACTCGTTGATTCCAGCGCCTGGATCGTGCTCGAGTCGCCCAGGAGCACGGGCGCGCTTCGACGCCTGGCCAACTACGACGAGATCGCGGTCTGCCCGGCGGTGATCAGCGAAGTCCTGCGCGGAACGCGCGACTCGCGGCACTACCAAGGAGTCCGCGATGCGCTTCTCTCGACGGTGGTTCTGGACCGCGACGTGCCGCTCCTGCGCTTTGAAGAGGCGGCACAGTTGTACGTGCGCTGCCGCGAAGCGGGATTCACGGTGCGAAACAGCTTCGACTGCCTGATCGCCGCCACCGCCCTCGCCTTCGACGCCACCCTGCTGCACCGCGACAGCGACTTTGAATACATCTCCCGCGTGACGCAGCTGAAGGCGAAGCGAATCTAGGGCGTTCCGGACGACGACAAAAAGGCGGGCGCGTCTTGCGACGCGCCCGCCGGGTGTCTACCTGGGATTCCTTGTTACTGCCGCGGTTTGAGCTCCGGCTCCGGCGGGGTCTGCTCATCGGACAGCTGCTTGCGCGGCTTGCCGCGGGCGAAGAACCGCTTCATCGACTCGAGGTGCGGCACGAGCAGCGCCTTGTCCTCGGGGCGGACGAGCCCTTTGGCCAGGCGGTAAACCTTCAGCACCTGCCTGCCGGCGTCGAAGCGCCGGCCCGCGATCTCGTAGGCGAGCTCCTTCGTGACCAGGCGGAGCTCCTCGAGCAGCGGGCGGTACGCGCGGCTGAACGCAACCGTGTCGCGGAGCGGCTGCGGCGCGACCTCGCTGGCCGCAGCGAGCCGCTCGTCAACCTCCAGCGCGTAGGCGATGCCCTCGATGAGCTCGTCCGGAAAGCCGGCGATGCCGTTCAGGCGCCCGCGGTCTTTCGAGGCCGAAAGCGGCCGGGTGATGGTCTGCCCGCGCATCGTCCGGATGCGCTGCAGCAGATCGCGTGCAGCCTCGGCGTGAGTGGAAGTAGGGGTGGTATCGATGACTGTCATGTAACTGATTTCCTTTCTGTGTCGGGCGTTAGTCGTTCTCCTTTCCTGGCCAGGACGGTCTCCGGCGAGCCGCGCATCCTCCGACGTTCGAATGCAGCGGGCCGACCGGATGCTGACAAGATAGCGCAGACCTATATATATGTCAAGGGTCTTATTAAAGATACTTTGCTTTTCCGCCGATGGGGGCGAAGAGGAGGTTGTGATGACGGGCATCGTCCTCGCCGAGGCCGTCGAGACGCTGCCGGCTCGCCGGGGCCGCGCAACCTGGCCGCGTCAGGTCCGCAACCTGGCCGCGTCAGGTCCGCAACCTAGCCGCATCAGGTCCGCAACCTAGCCGCGTTAGGTTCGCAACCTAGCCGCGTTAGGTCCACAACCTAGCCGCGTTAGGTCCACAACCTAGCCGCGTCAGGTTCACAACCTAGCCGCGTTAGGTTCACAACCTAGCCGCGTCAGGATCACAACCTAGCCGCGTTAGGTTCACATCCCGTCCGCCTTGGGTGTTGGACCCAGCCACGTGGGGTTGCATGCGCGGTGTGACCCGACGGCGTTTGACGTATACGCACGAATAGCCCACATTGTGTGCATGAAGCGCACGAACCTGATGGTGAATGAGGAGTTGCTGGAGAAGGCCCGCGTCGCCGCCGGGGAGCGGACGTACTCTGCCACGGTCAATACCGCACTGGAAGAATTGGTGCGCGAGAGCCGCTTCCGTGAACTTCTAGGCGAGTGGGAAAAACTCGCAGCCGAGCGTCCGATCTTCCGAGAGGGATATCTCGAGGAGATCTGATCGCTGCGTGTGCGATCGCGCACGATGTCCCTGTGCTGACGGAAGACACCGACTTCTACTACATGGCTCGCTTCACGAAGCTGCAGATCCTCAACCGTTCCTGAGCCGCAGCACGTTCGTGATCACGTCGTTGTACAGCACGACGATCATCAGCGTCGCCAGCACGGCAAACCCCGCCTGTTGAATCCTCTCCTTCACCCTCAGCGAGAGGTCGCGGCGGGCGATGCCTTCGATGAGGAGGATCATGATGTGGCCGCCGTCGAGGACGGGGATGGGGAGGAGGTTCATGACTCCGAGTTGCAACGAGATCATGGCCATGAGGGCGATGGTGGGGAGCCAGCCTTCGCGGAACATGGCGCCGGAGATGCGCGCGATGTTGATCGGGCCGCTCAGCTCCTTGACGCTGCCTTCGGGGCGGAAGAGGCGGCCGAGGGCGGACATGGCCAGTTTCAGCATGCGCCAGTTGTGCTCGACGCTGTACTGCATGGCGGGGATGAAGGAGTGCTTGACGAGCTTCGACGGGACGGTCACGCCGCGGGAGAGGACGAGGTCCTCGTTGCCGGTGGCGGGGGCGATGGTGAGGTTCAGCGTCTGGGAGCCGCGGACGACCTGCACCGCCACGGGCTTGGTGGGATTGGCCTCCGAGGCGGCGCCGTAGTCTTCCAGCGTCGCCGCCGGCTTGCCGTTCACGGCCACGATGCGGTCTCCGGCGCGCAGGCCAGCGGCCGCGGCGGGCGTGCCGGGCACGACGCCGCCGATGATCGGGGAGGTGCCGAAGGCGACGAAGGCCTTGCCGACCGGGCCGTACTCGCCTTCTTCCTTGTCGGGGGTGAGCGTCGTTTCGCGCTTCACGCCGCTCCGCTCGTAGACCACGTGCACCGGGGTGCCGGAGTTCATCGAGACGATCATCCGGACGTCGTTGACGTCCGCGACCGGCTCGCCCTTCATGCTGATGATGCGGTCGCCGGGCTGCAGGCCGGCCCTCGCGCCTGCCTTGCCGGCGTCGACCGCGCTGATGACCGGCTCGGTCACGCGCTGCTGGAAGCCGACCATGGCGATGCCGGTCATGAACGCCAGCGCGATCAGGATGTTCATGAACGGGCCGGCGAAGAGGATCAGGAAGCGCTGCCACTTCGGCTTCGAGAGGAACTCGTCCGGATTGCCGGTGAGCTGCTCCTCGGCGGCGTCACCGGCCATGCGGACGTAGCCCCCGAGAGGGATCAGCGAGACGCGGTAATCGGTGTCGCGATGGCGGAAGCCGAACAGCCGCTTGCCGAAGCCGAACGAGAAGACGAGCACCCGCACCTTGAAGAACTTGGCCACGAAGAAGTGGCCGGATTCGTGGGCGAAGATGAGGAACCCGAGGACGATGACGACGGCGAGCAGGTTGGTGGCGATATCGTTCATGGAGAAATCTCAGCGCCTGACTGCAACATCAATTCCGCGCGCCTCGTTCCTGGCCCACGCATCCCAGCTCAGGGCGTCCTCTACGGATGAGATCGCACTGACGTGGCCGGCATGCCTGTCGAGCACGCGTCTGACTATGTCTACGATTCCGACGAACGGAAGTTCTCCGGCAAGGAACCGTTCCACCGCGATCTCGTTGGCAGCGTTGAGCACGGCAGGCATCGAGCCGCCGGCGCGCGACGATTCGTAGGCGAGCTCCACCGCCGGAAAGCGCCGCGCATCGACGGGCAGGAACTCGAGCGTGCGCATCTTCGTGAGGTCGAGCCGCGCGAACGGCGCCGGCACGCGCTCCGGGTAGAGGAGCGCGTACTGGATCGGGAACTTCATGTCGGTGGTGGAGAGCTGCGCGATGATCGAGCCGTCGACGTACTCCACCATCGAATGCACGATCGATTGCGGATGGATGGTGATGTCGACGCGGTCGACGTGCACGTCGAAGAGGTGATGGGCTTCGATCACCTCCAGCCCCTTGTTCATCATGGTCGCGGAGTCGATGGAGATCTTGTTCCCCATCCGCCAGGTCGGATGCGCGAGCGCCGCTTCGATGGAGATGGCGTCGAACGTGGCCAGGTCGCGATGCAGGAACGGCCCGCCCGAGGCGGTGAGGATGATGCGCTGGACCTCGGAGTGCAGGCCGCAGCGGATCGCCTGATGCACCGCGTTGTGCTCCGAGTCGACCGGGAGGATCTCGCCCCCGAACTCCTTCGCGGCGCGGGTCATGACGTCGCCCGCGGCCACGAGCACTTCCTTGTTCGCGATGCCGACCCGCTTGCCCGCGCGCAGCGCTTCGTACACCGGAGGGATGCCGGCCGCGCCGACGATGGCCGCGATCACCGCATCCGCCGAGGACATCGCCGCGACGGCGCAGGCTCCTTCGATGCCGGGGATGATCTCGACGTCCGCGTGGATGAGGGCGCGCAGGCGTTCCGCGTCTTCGACGCTGCGCACCGAGACGAGCTCGGGGCGATAGCGCGCGACCTGTTCGGCCAGCAGCTCGACGTTCGCGCCGGCGGCGAGGCCGACCACGCGCAGTTCTTCGGGGAAAGCATCTACGACGGCGAGCGTGCTGCGGCCGATGCTGCCGGTACTGCCGAGGATGGAGATTGATCGCATGTCAGGCGGACATGATGTTCAGCGAGCCGAAACCATGCACGATGAGAGTCCAGTAGGAGTAGAGGATGGGAGCGGTGAAGAGGATCGAGTCGAAGCGGTCGAGGAAACCGCCGTGGCCGGGGAGGAGCGTACCGGAGTCCTTCACGTCGGCGGAGCGTTTCCACATCGACTCGGCGAGATCGCCGATGACGCCCGAGATGGAGAGGATGACCCCCGCGATGATGGCGTGGAGCAGCGGGAACTCCCGGAAGAACGTGAAGTGGATCACCACGGCGGTGATGACCGAGGCCGCGACGCCGCCCATCAGCCCTTCGATGGTCTTCTTCGGGCTGATGCGCGGCGAGAGCTTGTGCTTGCCGAACGTCTTGCCGACGTAATAGGCGCCGGAGTCGCCGAGCCAGACCACGAGCAGGAGGAAGTAGACCAGCTTCGAGCCTTCCGGGAAGTCGTGGCGCAGCCGGATCAGCGAGCCGCTGAGCATCCCGACGTAGGTCGTGCCGAGGACCGCGATCGCGCTCGAAGGGAGCGAGTCTTCGAGCGCCTTCTTCCCGACCACGTACGACGCCGGGATCAGCAGCAGCGCGGCGAACATCCCGAACTCGACGGAGAGCCCTTCGAGGATGAAGGCGGCCATGATGATGAGCATGATCGCGATGCAGAGGGGGATCGGGATGTCGTAGCCCTTGTGGCGCCCGAGGTCGAGGAACTCGTACATCGCCAGGACGGCCACGATCGCGATCACGCTGTCGAAGACGTACTCGTGGCTCCATCCGATGATCCAGATGATGACCGGAGCGGCGACCAGGGCGGTGATCTCGCGGGCGAAGCGCATTCGTTAGGAGGACGCGGAGTCGTCGGCTTCGACGAACATCTCGGCGTCGGGAGGCTCGACGCCTCCGTAGCGCCGTTCGCGTGCCTGGAAGTCGATGATGGCCTCCAGGAGATGACGGCGGCGGAAGTCGGGCCAGAGCACTTTCGTGACGTGAATCTCGGCGTAGGCGATCTGCCAGAGGAGGAAGTTCGAGACGCGCAGCTCGCCGCTGGTGCGGATGAGCAGGTCGGGATCGTCGACGTTGGCGGTGTAGAGATGATCGGCGAAGAAGGCCTCGTCGATGACCGCGTCGGTCATCTCCTTCTCGCGCAGCGTGGCCATGATGCGGTTGCAGGTGTCGACGATCTCGGCGCGGCCGCCGTAGTTGAGCGCGATCTGGAAGAGGAGGCCGGTGTTCTCGGCGGTCTTCTCCTGCGCGTACCGGAGCTCGCGCTGCACGCTCGGGTCGAGGCCGTCGACGCGGCCGATGGGCATGAAGCGGATGTTGTTCTCCATCAGCGTCTGCAGCTCTTTGCGGAGGTACTCCTTGAGCAGCATCATGAGCGTCGCGACTTCGTAGCGCGGGCGCTTCCAGTTCTCGACGGAAAAGGCATAGAGCGTGACCACGCCGAGCTCCAGGCGAGCCGCGGTCTCGACGATCTCGCGCACCGAGGCGATCCCGGCGCGGTGGCCCTCGACGCGGGGGAGGCTGCGCGCGCGTGCCCAGCGCCCGTTGCCGTCCATGATCACGGCGATGTGCCGCGGCATGCGCTTGAGATCGATCCTCTCGAGGAGAGTCTCCTCGAGCGAGCCGGGCTCGGCAAGCTTGCGCACGTCGATCATCAGACGCGGGATGTTAGCACTAGGTCGAGTACCGGATCTCCCGCAAGACCAGCCCCTTTGCCGGCGCGGTCCAGCGCGCTTCCTCGAAGAGCGCCCGCGGATCGAGCTTGCCGCGCCCGACCTCGATCAGCGACCCCGCGATGCGGCGGACCATGTAGCGCAGAAAGCCGTCCGCGCTGACGGTCATGATGACGCGCTCTCCATCCCGCACGAGGGAGATCCCGGAGATCGTGCGCACCGTCGACTGCACCTCCGGGTCGGCGACCGTGAAGACTTGGAAGTCCTGCGTTCCCGCGAGTGCCTGCGCGGTCTTGTGCATGAGCGGCCCGTCGAGCCGCGAGGCGACGTGCGCGTGCGTTTCGGCCGCGAACACGTCCGCCACTTCCGCGTTCCAGATGCGGTACTCGTACGTCTTCGTCTTCGCGGAGAAGCGCGCGTGGAAGTCGTCCGCGACTTCCTCGACCTGCGTCACCCGCACGTCGGGAGGGAGGATCTGGTTGAGCCCGTGGATGACGCCGCGCGGCGGGATGGCGAACGGTACGTCGACATGAGCCCGTTGCGCGGCCGCGTGGACCCCGGCGTCCGTGCGCCCGGCGCCATGCACGCGCAGCTCGGCGTTGAACAGCTTCCCGAGCGCCTCCTCCAGCACCTGCTGCACGCTCGGGGCGTTCGTCTGCAGTTGCCATCCGCCGTAGCGGGTGCCGAGGTACTGGAGGGTGAGGAGGAGGCGCATTTTGTTGCTGGTTGCTGGTTGTTAGTTGTCTGTGCTGTGTCGCCCGGGCGAGGACTCACAAACAACCGACAACCAGCAACCAGCAACAAGTCTCTACCTGTTCTGCGCGATGATCTGCTCTCTCGCGAAGCCGCTCACGCTCGAGACCTGGTCGACCACGCCGAGAGAGATCTTGTTCAGGCCCGGCTCGATGATGAGCTCGAGCGTGTACGAATAGAACTTGCCCTTGATGTTGGCCATGTCCGCGGCGGGGACGCGCAGCTGGTGCGACTTGCGCGCGACGTCGGACATGTCGTTGTCCCTGTTGCCGACCACGACGTAGACGTCGAAGCCGCCGACGTATTCGGTGTCGCCCTGCGGCAGGAGCGCCAGCGCCTGCATCGGGATCTGGATGTCGACGGCGACGCGGAAGAGGCCATCCTCGACCGGCAGCGGCTGGCCGATGCGCGCCAGGATGCCGAGGTCGTTGTCCTTGACGCGATAGAGCAGGCTGGCCACCACCTTGTCGCTCATCTCGGCGTAGACCGACTTCTCGACGAACGTCTGACGGGCGCGGGCGCGGTAGTCCTTGTTCTTCATGCGCACCGACAGGTAGCGCTGGCGGTCGACGCGCTCCGTGCCGGCGCGGTAGCCGAGGGAGTAGTACGACTCGAGATCCTTCTGGATCTTCTGGAACGCGAGGGTGAAGTTGTTCGTGTTCACCGAAGCGACGCCGCCGGTCATCTGCGCCATCATCTGCATCGACTCGGTGGTGTTCATCGACGCCGCGTAAGAGACGGTGGAGGAGGTCGGTCGGGCGTTCTCGGCCGACATCTCGTCGCCGCCCATGAGGCCCGCCGCGTGGACGGTGTAGAGGGTGATGTCGTTCGCGTTCGCGGTCTTGGCGACGGACTGGATCAGGTTCGTGCCGTCGAAGGACATCCCTTCGAGCTGCGTCCCGCCGATGTTCGTCCACCCCTTTTCGCGGGCGATGTCCTCGATGAACGCGAACATGTCGCGGCCCGGCTGGATGGGGAAGCCTTCGCTCGTCAGCACGAGGATCTTCTTCCCTTCCACGCCGGCCAGGGTGGACATCAGCGCGTTGAGCGAGGCGACGCCCTGGCGGAGGTCGTGCTCGACGGACGAGGCGTAGGTGCGGGCCGTGGCGATCGCTTCCTCGTAGGTGCGCGAGTCGCGGATGCGGTCCTGGGTCGTCTTCACTTCGCTGCGCCCGGCCACGCCGAGGCCGGATTCCTTGGCCAGGGAGTCGATGATCGACGAGATCTGGGCGTGGTCTCGCGTGAACGGCACGCGCACCTTCATGCTCCGGTTGTACGTCGCGATCATCGCCTCATCGCCCGGGCGCATGGCCGTCTTCACGAACTCCTTCATCTGGGTGAAGACGCGGTTGCGGTTGAAGGGATTGAGGGAGAGGTTGTCGACGTAGAAGATGATGCGGCGCTTCATCTCCTCGGTCGGCGCGGGGGCGGGTGGGGCCGGCTCGGTCACGCGTCCTCCGACCTCGTCGGCGATCATGTTCCTGGCGCGGTTGCCCTCGACCTCGTAGAAGTTCGAGATCGTCTTCGGGACGCCGTTCTCCAGGATCTCGAAGTCTTCCTTCTTCAGCCCCGGGACGGGGTTGCCGCGGCGGTCGGTGACGACCACGTCGACGTTGATGATGCGGACGTCGATGTTCTCGACGAGGCGGGGCGGTTCCGGTTCCGCCGGTTTACGCTGGGCGAAAAGCGGTGCTGCTGCCGCGAGCGCCAGGATCATTGCGAGAGTACGGTTCAAGGGCGTGGCCTCCGGGATATTGGACGCTTTGCTCCACCCGCACGTTACAGACCCGCGTTGCAGACCGGCGGGCGCGCTCCATGCGAGAATACAGAGCCGCGGATACGAATCCCCGCGACAGGACGAAAATTCCGATGAGACCGTCCGGCCAAGTGCAATCAGGAAAACAAGATCCGCTCGGCTTCTCCAAGATGGCGGGCGGCGGGAACGACTTCGTCGTGCTCGACAATCGCGCCGCCAAAATCGGGGACGCGAGCGACCTCACGCGCCGGATCTGCACGCGCGCGCTCTCGGTCGGCGCAGACGGTCTCATCCTGATCGAAAGCTCGGCCCGGGCCACCTTCCGGATGCGCTACTACAACTCCGACGGCTCGCTGGCGGCGTTCTGCGCGAACGGCACCCGCTGCGCGGCCCGGTTCGCCTTCCTGAACGTCATCGCCGGCCGGAAGATGACCATCGAGACCGATGCCGGCATCGTCGGCGGCGAGATCGGCGAGGGGGGCTACGTGACGCTCTCCCTGCCGCCGCCGCACGCGTTCAAAGCGCAGCGGCCGGTGATGGTCGGGAAGACCGCCGTCTACGGCAGCTCGATCGTGGTCGGCGTGCCGCACTACGTGGTCTTCCTCCGCGACGAGCTCTGGTCCCAGGACATCGTCCCGCTCGGCCGCGCGATCCGGATGCACAAGGAGCTCGAGCCGGACGGCGGCGCGAACGTGAACTTCGTGAGCGTGCGCGACGCGCATTCGATCGAGGTCCGCACCTACGAGCGAGGGGTGGAAGGGGAGACCCTTTCCTGCGGCTCCGGCGTGGTCGCCTCGGCCGTCGTGAGCGCGCTGTTCCGCAAGGTGCAGTCGCCGGTCTCGGTGCTGACGCGCAGCGGGATCACGCTGGAGGTGTCGTTCGAGATGAGCGGCGGCCACGCGGAGTCGGTGCGCCTCAAGGGTGACGCGCGCCTGATCTATCGCGCTACGATCACGCCTGAGACTCTCGACGGTTTCGATGCGGAGTTCGTCCGCGACCCCGCCGCCAGAGTCACGGTCGGTTCGTGAAGCGATTCAGTTGGATCATCACCGCGGCGCTCGCGGCGTACGCCTGCCAGCTCGCCGTCCACCACGCGACGCCGGTCGATCGCGCGTTGCCGTTGCTTGCCGTCGCGGTGACGGTCTGCGCCGCGCTTTCGTATCCCGCGGTGATGGTGGGAGTGCCGCTGCTGGTGGTTGCGTCGGTTGGGCTGTTTGACGAGCAGGTGCGGTTGCTGGCGTATGGGGCGGTCGTGGCTCTCGCGATCAGCGCCGCTTTGTTTGGAGTGCGGCGACCGCAGTCGCCGCTTTTCCTCGGTGCGTTCGGCGACACAGGCAGTAAAAGCGGTGACTGCGGTCACCGCACTCCATATGTTCTCGCGGTGGCCATCGTGCTGCTTCGTTGGATTCCGCTGTCCGAGGTGCTCGTTCTCCGGGAGCTGTTCCTGCTCGGCATCTGCGTGGGCATCGTGGTCGTGCTCGGGCGTACGCCGTTTGCGGTGATGTTTGGCGTCATCACGGCCCTGATCACTCCGGCGATTCCGCTGCGGACGCTGGCGGTGCCGCTGCTCGTCCTCGGCGTGGCGGTCGCGGCGCGGGCGTTCGGGATGCGGCGGCTCGTGCTGAGGTGGCCCTCGGCGGTGGTGGTCGCGTTCGCGATGCTCTTCTTCGCCTGGAGCGGCGTGGTCGCGCGGGCGTTTCCCTATCTTCTGACGAAGCCGAAGGAGCTGCCGCGCCACGTGATCGCGATGTCCGTCGCGCCGGCGCAGTCGCTGACGCTCGACGTTCCCGAGCATGCGACTTCGCTGATCCTCTCCGGCGCGAACGTGGCCCACTTCCGCCGCGGCAAGCTCCTCGGGCGGATCGAGCCGGGCGGCATCGACGTGCGCATCGGCGACGTCATCGACTGGGGTGCGCTGCGCCGCGAGCAGGCGTACGGCGCGCACAATCCGCTGCCGCGCGATCCGGCCGGGAAGATCCGGGGCTACGGCTACAACGCCTGGCTCGACGGCGCCGGCCGCATCGCGCTGCCGAAAGGGGCGCGCACCATCCAGGTCACGACCGACGCGTTGCTGCCGGCGAACGCCTCGCTGCAGGTCGAAGGGTTCGAGTGATCGTCGCCGCCGTCATCGCACTCCTGCTTGCGCCGCTCGCCGTCCTGCGGCGGCGAACGCTAGTCGCGTATACCGCGGTCGACGCGGCCACCTGGTTGTTCGCGTTCATCCTCTGGCTGCGAATCCCGGGGTTCGATCCGTGGCTCGGCGCCATCGGGATCGCGGTGGTGAAGCTGGCCACGCTCTCGCTGTTCATTGCGAACGGCACCGAGGTGCGCTGGTCCGCGAATCGCGCGGCGTTGCTCGCGGCGCTCGTCTACGCGCTGGCCTTGCCGGTGATCGGACGGCATCCGCTCGACGGGGACGAGCCGTTCTATCTCTGGGTCACGGAGTCGATGGTGCACGACTTCGATCTCGACCTGCGCAACCAGTACGCCGCGCACGGCAGCGGCCCGCAGTTCAATGATCCGACCGGCCCGAACGGCGAGCAGTACTCGCGGCAGGAGCCGTTCCTCTCGCTGCTGCTGGTGCCGGGTTTCGCGCTGTTCGGCGTGCAGGGGGCGCTGGCCACGATCGCGCTGTTCGGCGTGCTGCTCGTCCGCTCGACCGTCCGCTGGATGGAGGACGAAGGGATCGCCGACGCGCACGTGCGGGCGGTCTTTCCGTTCTTCGCCTTCGCGCCGCCGGTGCTGTATTACGCGGTGCGGATCTGGCCGGAGGTGCCGGCGGCGTTCTTCTTCGTCGAGGCGGTGCGCGGCGTGCGCAATCAGCGCCTCAAGCGCTGGCTGCCGGCGCTCTTCGGGCTGGTGATGCTGAAGTTGAGGTTTGCGCTGGTGGCGGTGGCGCTGGTCGGGACGATGTTCCGGCGGCGTCCGCGCGCGCTCGCGATCGGCGCCGCGGTCCTGGTCGTGCCGCTCGGGCTTCTCTATTTAATCACCGGCTCCGCGACGAACGTCCATGTCTGGGGCGAGCTCCTGCCCGCGCCCGGCGAGCGCTACGTGACCGGCTTCTTCGGAATCCTGACGGACGGCATGAGCGGGATTCCGTTCCAGGCGCCGTTCTATCTCTTCGGGTTGTTCGCCTTGACGCGCTGGCGCTCGACGCCGAAGGGCTTCCGCACCGGGATCATCGCCGGGTCGCTGTACTTCCTCTATCTGCTGCCGCGTCCGGAATGGTTCGGCGGCTGGGCTCCGCCGCTGCGCTATCTCGTGTTCCTGATGCCGGTCCTGGCCCTCGGCGCCGCCTCGGTCTGGGACCGGCTCTCGCGCGGCGCGATCGCCATCGCGGCGCTCTGGACCATCGGCCTGACCATCCATGGCCTGAGCTTTCCGAACCGCCTCTTCCACATCGCGAACGGCGAGAACGCGATCGGGGAGTGGCTCTCGTTCTATCACCGCGCGGATTTCTCGCGGCTCTTCCCGAGCTTCATCCGGATGAACGGCGCGTCGTGGATCGGCGTGTTCGCCGTGCTCGCGCTCATCGTCATCGGCGTGCGCCGCTGGAAGCACGACTTCGCGATCCCGATCTTCGCGCTGGCCCTCGCGGCGGGTTTCGCGCACGCGAAGAAGCCGGGCACCCGCGTCGAATTCGAAGATGCGCACGTGGTGAAGGAGGGCGGCGAGCTCTATCCCGAGATGTACACGATGATGCGCGTGACGTATCGCGGCGGCTGGATCCTCCAGGCTGGCCAGGCGATCTCGTTTCAGGCGCAGCGTGGTACACACACGCTCCACGCGATCACCGGCCTGGGCGCCACCTTCGAGCTCGGCGGCCACGCGTATCACATCGACCCGCATCCCGAGTACCAGCGCGTCCGCGTCATCATCCCGGAGGATGGGCGGGTGACGTTGCGCTGCGTCAGCGGTGCGATCAACGTGGACCGAATGGAGCGCGAATGATCGACGTGATCGTGCTCGACGTCGACGGCGGGACGATGCTGGAGGAATGCCTCGCCTCGATCCGCGCGCAGACGGTCGAGGCGAACGTCATCCTCTTCGACAACGGTTCGCGCACGCCGACACCGGGTGCCATCCGCAGCGAGAAGAACCTCGGCTTTGCCGGAGGGGCGAACGCCGCGTTCCGCCACTCCACCAGCGCGTACGTAGCGCTGGTGAACAACGACGTGGTCCTCGACCCCGACTGGCTGGCCGCGGTCCGCGGCGCGCTCGACCGCGATGAAAAGCTCGCCGCCGTGCAGACCATCATCCGCCGCCCGGACGGCCGCATCGACGGCGCGGGCATCGACGTCAGCGACGGCACGTACCGCCAGATCGGCCATGGCGCGGAGCTCGGGTCGATGCTGGCCGTGCCGTGGGGCGTCTCCGCGACCGCTACCCTCTATCGCCGCGCCGCGGTCGGCGACCGGCTGTTCGACGAGCGCTTCTTTGCTTATTACGAGGATGTCGAGCTCTCCGCGCGCCTCCGCGAGAGCGGCTGGCGCACGGCCGTCCTGCCGGTCGTGAAGGCGACGCATCGCGGCTCGCAGAGCGCCTCCATCCTCGGCGGCGACGCGCTGCGCCTGCGGACGCGCAACCGTTATTTCGTCGCGCGCCTGCACCGCGGCGCGGGACGCATCCCATCGCTGCTGTGGGAAGATGCGCGGCTCGCGCTGCGCGGGCGCACGTCCCTGCGCGGCATTTTCGAAGGGTTATGTTCCAGGTTGTAGTCCACACGCCCGACGTCGTCGGTGATCGCATGGCCGGACCGGGCATCCGCGCATGGCATCTCGCGTCGGAGCTGGGGAAGCATTTCGAGACGCGCCTGATCGCGAAGCGGGAGGGCAGCGCTCCTGAGGATGTCACCCTCATCGAGCACGGGACGCCCGAGGCCCGAAGGGCACTCCGGGAAGCCGCGGTGCTGATCGGCCAGCCCGCCCGCGGCTTCGGCAAGCGCCGCCGCGAGCAGCGCATCGTCTACGACCTCTTCGACCCGACCGTCCTCGAGCTGCGCGAGCTGTACGGCAACAAACCCTCTGCCCGGCAGCGCGTCCATCTCGCCGCGGAGTGGTGGCGGCTGTCCTCGGCCCTCAGGCGTGCGGACCTGCTGGTCTGCGCCGCGCGCAAGCAGCGCGAGTTCTACGAGGGCTTGCAGAGCAGCGACACGCCCTGGATCGAGGTGCCGTTCGGAGTCGACCTCGCCGAGACGCGGGTCTGCGCGAAGCCGCAGGACAACCTCGTGGTCTGGGGCGGAGGAGTGTGGGAGTGGCTCGATCCGGCCACCGCCATCGAGGCCATCCTGCGCGTCAACGAAGAGGGCCTCCGCGCCCGGCTCCTGTTCCTCGGACGGTCCCGTCCGAATCGCGACCTCATCGACCGGCGCCGCGACGACCGCTTCGAGCAGCTCCTCGCGCGCGGCGGTGAATTGGTGTCGGCGAATGACCAATGGGTGCCGTACCGCGAGCGGCTCGCATGGCTGCGAGCGGGTAAAATCGCTATCATGCTGCACCGTCGGACGGCGGAGGCTGACTACTCCATCCGCACGCGGCTCTTTGACGCGATCGCTGCCGGGATTCCGGTGATCGCCTCGGCAGGTGGGTTCGCCGCGGAACTGGTGGAGTCGGAAGGCCTCGGCATCGTCGTGCCTCCGGGCGACTCCGGTGCGGTGGCGGTGGCCATCCGCCGGCTGCTCACGGACGACGGTTTGCACTCCACCTGCGTAGAAAGTCTCGAGCGCATCAGGCCGCGGTTCGCGTGGGAAGTCGTCACGGAGCCGCTCGTCCGAGCAATCAAGCAATGGCAAACGTAGTTTTCGAAGCGCGGCACGAGCTGCTCCCTCACACGGAGACGCGCCCGCTCGACCTCTCCATCCTCATCGTCACCTGGAACAGCGAGCGCTGGATCGACCGCTGCCTCCGCTCCATCCCCGCCGCCTGCGAAGGGCTCGAGTACGAAGTGCTCGTGCACGACAACGCCTCGAAGGACGCGACCATCACGCACCTGCGCGACGTGCAGATCCTCCGCAGCGCGTTCAACGCCGGCTTCGCGGCCGGGACGAACCGCGCCTTCGACGCCTCCCGCGGCCGCTACGTGTTCCTCCTGAATCCGGACTGCGAGCTCGCGCCGCGTGCGCTGACGACGCTCTTCGAGTTTCTCGAGACTCATCCGAACGCCTCGGCCGCCGCGCCGCTCCTGATCGACGAGAGCGGCGACTCGCAGCGCGAGTTCCAGCTGCGGCGGCTGCCGTCGCTGGCGACGCTGACGGCCGAGGTGCTGCTGCTCGACAAGCTCTTCCCGAAGAACTCCACCACGGCGCGGTACCGCTACCGCGACCTCGACCTGACCGAGCCGCGGCGTATCGAACAGCCGGCTGCCGCCGCGCTGCTCATCCGCCGAGAAACGATCGACGAGATCGGACCCTTCGACGAACAGTTCGCGCCGGCGTGGTTCGAGGACGTCGATTACTGCCGCCGGCTCGCGGAGCAGAAGAAAGAGATCTGGGTCGTCCCGGCCGCGCAGGCGCGGCATTTCGGCGGCGCGAGCCTGGAGCACATCCGCTTTGCCAGCTTCGTCGACGTCTGGTACCGCAACATGTGGCGGTATGCACGGAAGTGGTTGCGGCCCGCGCACTCGGAGGCGCTCCGGTGGGTGATCATCGTGGGGATGCTGCTGCGGTGCGCGGCGGGACTGGTCGGGCTGAAGCCGCGCAACGTGGGTCGCTGGGACGCGTTCCGCGCATATGCGAACGTGCTGAGGAAGGCATTCGATAGATGGAGCGCGGACTCGTCTCCGTCGTCCTCGTAACCTGGAACAGCGCGCGGTATCTGCGGCGCTGCCTCGAGGGAATCGGGCAGCAGACGCATCGAAACATCGAGCTGATCGCGATCGACAACGCGTCCGCCGACGATTCGGTGGCGCTGGTCGAGCCGCACGCGACGACCCTCGTGCGGAACCGCGACAACCGCGGCTTCAGCGCCGCTGTGAACCAGGCCATCGCTCTCGCCCGCGGCGAGCTCGTGCTGGTCGTGAATCCCGACTGCTACCTGCTGCCGGAGTACGCGGAACGGCTGGTCGGCCTGTTCTCGATTCCTGACGTCGGGTCGGCGACCGGCTTGCTGATCCGCGCCCGAGGAACGGAAATCGAGCCGACCGAGGAGATCGACTCGATGGGCATCCGCATGACCCGCACGGGGCGGCATCTGGACATCGGGCAGGGTTTGGAGTGCGGTGACCGCAGTCACCGCTTTTCCTCCCGAGAGTCACAGCTCGTGCGATCCGGAGTGAAAGCGGTGACTGCGGTCACCGCACTCCAAACTATCGAAGTGTTCGGCGTCTCCGGTGCCGCGGCCATGTTCCGCATGTCGTTCCTGCACGACACCGCCATCGACGGCGAGGTGCTGGACGAGGACTTTTTCGCCTATCGCGAGGACGCGGATCTCGCGTGGCGCGGGCGGCTGTTCGGCTGGCGATCGTTCTGCGATCCGGAGGCGGTCGCGTATCACGTGCGCCGCGTGACCCCCGAGGCGCGGCGCGAACTGCCTGCGGACGTGAACATGCACTCGGTCAAGAACCGGTTCCTGCTGCGGCTCAAGAACCAGGGGGCGTACCTCGCGCTGCGCAACCTGCCGTTCGAGCTCGCGCGCGACCTCGTAGTGCTGGTGGCGACGCTGACCATCGAGCGGACGTCGCTCCCGGCGTTCTCCTGGCTCTGGCGCAACCGGAAACGGGTGCTCGCGAAGCGGCGGGAGATCCAGCGCCGCCGCAAGGTGAGCGATCGGGCATTGGCGGGGTGGTTTGCGTGAGCAAATCCCGACCGCAGGGAGGGATCGCGATGAAGCTGGCCATCCTCGGCACGCGCGGCGTCCCGGCGAACTACGGCGGCTTCGAGACGTTCGCCGCCGAGCTCTCCACGCGGCTCGTGCAGCGGGGGCACGACGTCAGCGTCTACTGCCGCGAGGAGGGGCCGGAGTCTTGGAACGGCGTCCACCGTATCCTCCTGCCGGCCGCGAAACACAAATACCTGGAGACGGTCTCGCACGCCTTCCTCTCCGCCCTCGACGCCATCCGCCGCGATTTCGACGCCGTCCTGGTCTGCAACGCGGCCAACGCCTTCGTCCTCCCGATCCTCCGCGCCGCGCGGATCCCCTGCGCGATCAACGTCGACGGCATCGAGCGGAAGCGGCGCAAATGGAACATCCTCGGCCGGGCGGTCTACTCGATCGGCGAGGCGATGTCCGTCAGTTTCGCGAATGCAGTGATCGCGGACGCGGATGTGATCGCCAGCTATTACCGGGAGAATTACGCCGCGAACCCGGTCACGATCCCGTACGGCGCCGACTTTCCTCCGGACGAGGAAGACTCCGACGTGCTGACCCGCCTCGGGCTGCAGCCGCGCGGCTACATCCTCTACGTGAGCCGCTTCGAGCCGGAGAACAATCCGCTGGAGGTCGTGCTCGCCTGCGAGCAGTTACCCGCGACGGCGCCGCCGCTGGTGATGCTAGGTAAAGGGCTGTACGCGCACGACTTGGTCGCCGAGCTGCACCGCCACGAGGGGGAGCGCGTCCTCTTCCCGGGGGCCCTTTACGGCCGCGATTACCGCACCCTCCAGCGCAACGCGCTCGTCTACATCCAGGCCACCGAGGTGGGAGGGACGCATCCCGCGCTCATCGAGGCGATGGCCTCGGGGGGCGCTGTCCTGGCGCACGACACGCCGGAGAACCGGGAAGTGGGAGGGGATGCGGTAGGTTATTTCTCGCTCAGGCCCGAGGAAGACCTGAGCGGCATGCTTCGCGAATGGCTCGCCGATGAGGAGCTTCGCGATGCGTACCGGGCCCGGGCGCGGAAGCGGGCAGGACAGACGTATTCGTGGGACCGGGTGACCGGCGCCTACGAGGTTTTGTTCGAGCGGCTCTAGACAGAGACCGCTTCCGCTCCGTATATCGTTGCGGTATAGATAGATCCAGATGCTGAAACAGAAGGCGCAAGTTGTTGCGCGAATCGTTTTCGGAGTCGACCTGGCGTTGACTTCGGTCGCATTTTTCGCCGCCTTCTTTATTCGCGACACGATCCTGCCGTTCGTCGCCCCGGCGCACTTCCCGACCGGCCTCTATCCGCTGCAGGAGTACCTGAAGATCTACCCCCTGGTGCTGATCATCTGGTCGGCGCTCCTCTTCAGCTACAACAGCTATCACTCCCACCGCACCATCCCCCTCACGCGCGAGGGGCTGACTACGATCCGCGTGGTCTTCGTCGGCAACGTCCTCCTGGCGACGCTGGCGTACCTCCTCCCGCTCCGGCAGCTCTCCCGTTCCTGGTTCATGATCTTCGCGGTCCTCGGCGCGATCCTGCTGGTGGCCGAGAAGATCCTGGTGCGCGTGCTCGCGCGCTGGGTGCGCTCGAAGGGGCTCAACTACCGCACGGTGATCATCGTCGGCACCGGCCGCCGCGCCACCGACATCGCCCGCATGATCGTCGGCCACAAGTACTGGGGCTACAAGATCCTCGGCTTCGTCTCGGACGGCCACCGCCTCTCCAACGGCTGGGCGCGATACCGCGTCTACGGCAACGTCCCCGACCTGAAGCGCATCGTGGAGGGCCGCGAGATCGACGAGCCGATCGACGAGATCGTGTTCGCGGTCACGCGCAAGAAGCTCGACGAGATGAAGCAGATCTTCATCATGTGCGAGGAGCTCGGCATCCGCACCCGCGTGGCGATGAACATCTTCCAGAACCGCGTCGCCCGCCTCGAGCTCGAAGAGCTGGAGGGGGTGCCGTTCCTGACGTTCACCACCACGCCCTCGAACGAGACGCAGCTCGCGCTCAAGCGTTCGCTGGACGTGGCGGTGTCGCTGCTGCTCCTCGCGCTCGCGTTCCCGGTGGTTGCCATCGCGGCGCTGGCGATCAAGCTGTCGTCGCCCGGATCGGTCCTGTTCAAGCAGCAGCGCATCGGCCTCAATGGCCGCATGTTCACGCTCTACAAGTTCCGCACGATGATCGCCGACGCGCACGCGCGCCGCGAGGAAGTGGCGCACCTCAACGAGATGAACGGCCCGGTGTTCAAGGCGAAGGACGATCCGCGCGTGACGCCGGTCGGCCGCTGGCTGCGCCGCTTCTCGCTCGACGAGCTCCCGCAGCTCTGGAACGTGCTCAAGGGCGACATGAGCCTGGTCGGCCCGCGTCCCCCGATCCCGGAGGAAGTGGAGTCGTACCACCGCTGGCACCGCCGCCGCCTCTCGATGAAGCCCGGCCTGACCTGCCTCTGGCAGATCAGCGGCCGCAACGACATCCAGGATTTCGATCACTGGATGAAGCTGGACCTGCAGTACATCGACAACTGGTCGCCGGGGTTGGATCTGAAGATTCTGCTGCGGACGATTCCGGCGGTGTTGACGGGGAAGGGCGCCTCGTAACCGGCTGTCGGTGGCACAGACAACTGACAACCGACAACCGACAACATAGACTCGGCGTCATGCCGAAGCTCGACCCCTCCAGCACCGACTTTCGCGCCGCCGCACACCAGGCCGTCGACTGGGTCGCGGACTATCTCGAGAACATCGATTCGTATCCGGTGCTCTCGCGCGTGCAGCCGGGGGAGATTGCGAAGCAGTTCGGCGACGGTCCTTCCGAGGACGGCAAGCCGTACGACGCGCTGTTCGCCGAGTTCCAGGAGAAGATCCTGCCCGGCATCACTCATTGGAACCACCCTTCGTTCTTCGCCTACTTTTCGATCACGGGGTCGCAGGCGGGCATCCTCGGGGAGCTGCTTTCGGGCGCGATCAACGCGAACGGGATGCTCTGGAAGACGTCGCCCGCGCTGACGGAGCTCGAGACCGTGGCCCTGCGCTGGCTGCGCGACGCGCTCGGCCTGCCGCCGAATCTCTTCGGCATCATCAACGACACGGCGTCGATCAACGTCTTCCTCGCGCTGGCCGCCGCGCGCGAGGCGCTGGGGTTGAACATCCGCAGCGAAGGGATCGCCGGACGCGACCTGCCGCCGATGCGCATCTACTGCTCCGAGCACGCGCATTCCTCGGTGGAGAAGGGAGCGCTCGCGCTCGGGTTCGGCCAGAAGGGCGTGATCAAGATCGCGGCGGACGAGCAGTTCCGGATGCGCGTCGACGCACTCGAAGAAGCGATCGCGCGCGACCGCGCCGCCGGTGCGCTGCCCTGCGCGATCGTGGCCACTGCCGGCACGACGTCGACCGCGGCCGTCGACCCGGTGCGTGCCATCGGCGAGATCGCGAAGCGGGAGAACTGCTGGTTCCACGTCGACGCGGCGTACGCCGGCTCCGCGACCATCGTCCCGGAGTACCGCTTCCTGTGGGACGGCATCGAGCACGCGGACTCGATCGTCACCAACCCGCACAAGTGGCTCTTCACCCCCATCGACTGCAGCGTGCTGTATACGCGGCGCCCCGAGGTGCTGCGGGAAACGTTCTCGCTCGTGCCGGAGTACCTGAAGACCACCGACACCGCCGAGATCAACTACATGGATTACGGCCTCCAGCTCGGCCGCCGCTTCCGCGCCCTCAAGCTGTGGCTCGTCCTCGAGCACTATGGCCTCGACCACCTGCGCGACGTGATCCGCGGCCACGTGCAGCTCGCGGAACGCCTGGCCGGGGAGCTGCGCCGGCGCGAGGAGGTGGAAGTGCTCTCGCAGTCCTTCAGCGTGGTCGTCTTCCGCCTGCGGGCCGGCGACGACGCGACGCTGGCGCTCCTGGAGCGGTACAACGCCGGCGGCAAGCTGTTCGTCTCGCACACGAAGCTGCGCGACCAGTACTGCGTGCGCGTGGCCATCGGCAACGGCGCCACGGAGTGGCGGCACGTGGAGGAGTTGCTGCGGTTCTGATCGCGGCGCTCCTCGCCTGTGGCGCGACCCCTCATCCGCCCTTCGGGCACCTTCTCCCCTTGCAGGGGAGAAGGGCTACTAACTACCCTCTCGCGAGAGTGAAAGTTAGTAGCCCCTCTCTCCGCGTCGAGCGGGGAGAGGGTGGCCAACGGCCGGGTGAGGGGCCGTGCCACAGGCGATAGCCGCGCTCGTTCACACCGCTGCCGAGGTTGAGGTGATCACCCCGATCAGCGCGTCGCCGAATGCTTCGAGCTTCGCATCTCCGATTCCATAGATCCCGCGCAGTTCATAACGCGTGGTCGGTCGCACGCGTGCGACCTCGCGCAAAGTGCGATCGCTGAAGATGACGTAGGGAGGGACGCCGCGCTCCTGCGCTTCTTCGCGGCGCCACGTGCGCAGCGCCTGGAAGAGGTGGCGATCGTAGGGGCCGTCGTCGACGGCGGCGGAACGCTGCGACCGCGGCATCGAAGCGGAGGTGGCGTCCTTCTTCCGGACGGCGGGCTGGCGCAGCTTCACCTCGGCGTAGCCCTTCAGCACCTCGCGGGAACGGGCGCCGAGGCGGAGGACCGGGTACTCGTCGCGCGTCTGGGAGAGGAACTCCTGGGCGATCAGTTGATAGACCCATTCGCGGACGTCGTGGCGCGAATGGCCTTTCAGCAGCGCGTACGTGGAGAGCTGGTCGTGCCGGCGCTCGCGGATCCTCTCGGTGTCCTCGCCGCGCAGCACGCCGACCACGTGGGAGACGCCGAACGACTCCCGCACGCGCACGACGCAGGAGACGATCTTCTGCGCGACGATCAGTGCGTCCGCTACCTCCTCCGTCTCGCCGAGGCAGATGTCGCAGGCGTTGCAGGGCCCGGAGTCGAAGGGTTGGCCGAAATACTCGACCAGCGCCTTGTGGCGACAGGCCGCGCCGGAGCAGTAGCGGTCCATGTCGTTGAGGTGGCGGATCGCCGACTTGACGTATTCAGGGTCGGTGGCGGTGTCGGTGATCATCGACTTCCAGGTCATGAAGTCGGCGCCAGAGTAGAGGAGCACGCACTCCGCCTCCAGGCCGTCGCGGCCGGCGCGACCCGACTCCTGCTGGTAGTGCTCGACCGACTTCGGCATGGCGGTGTGCAGCACGTAGCGGACGTTCGAGCGGTCGATGCCCATCCCGAACGCCACCGTGGCCACCACCAGGTCGCACTTTTCCGTGGAGAACTTCTCCTGCGCGTCGCGGCGCTCTTCCTGGGAGAGGCCGGCGTGATACGCGACTACGTTCTGCCCGCGCTTGCGCAGCTTCTCCCCGAGCGCATCGACGTCCTTGCGCCGCGTGCAGTAGATGATGCCCGCCTCGCCGCGATGGCGTTCGATGACGTCGATGACCTGCTTCGACTCGTCCTGCCGCGGGAGGACGCGGTAGGTGAGGTTTGGGCGGTCGAAGTCGCCGACCAGCACCGCCGGCTCGCGCAGCCCGAGCTGCCGCGCGATGTCCTCCCGCACCTCGGGCGTCGCCGTCGCGGTATACGCGTGCATCGACGCCTCCGGGAACTCGTCGCGCAGCATGCGCAGTTGTCTGTACTCCGGACGGAAGTCGTGCCCCCAGTGGCTGATGCAGTGCGCTTCGTCGATGGCGAACGTCTTCACGTTCGCGCGCCGGAGCATGTCCCGGAAGCCGGGCATGGCCAGCCGCTCCGGCGAGACGAACAGCAGCTTCAGGCGCTTCGCGAACAGCTCCCGCTCGGTCGCCTTGACGTCGGACAATGACTGCGAGCTGTTCATCTGCGCGGCCACGATCCCGTTCGCCAGCAGGCCGTCCACCTGGTCCTTCATCAGGGAGATGAGAGGGGAGACGACCACGGTCACGGAGTCGCTCAGGAGCGCCGGCGCCTGGAAGCAGAGGGACTTGCCGCCGCCGGTCGGCATGACCACCAGCGAGTCGCGCGCGGCGAGGGTGGCGAGCATCGCTTCTTCCTGTAACGGGCGGAGGGAGGAGTAGCCCCAATGCTTCTGGACGATCTCGAGAAGACGCTGTCGCACTGGTGCTGATTATCGCATCTGTGTTATCTCTCGCCGCTCAATGCACCCTATCCGCGCGACGGCGCGTTACTCCCGGGCCATTCACGCCACGGCCGAGCTTCTCGGCAGACTCAAGCTCGATACGATGTTCGTCGGCAATGTCGCACGCGCGGCGTGGCTGAACGTCGAGGTGAGCAGCGGCGCGGTCGACGTGCTGGCCGTCATGACCGGGCAACAGAAGGGACAGGTCGCGATGATGGCCGCAAACCGCGGGTTCCGGGTCGATCGCGATGAAGTCGAAGCGACCGAAGAGCTGGACCTCATTCCGCTGAACTTCGTCGATCCGGAAGGCGAGGTGCGCGTACATGTCCTGCTCGCCTCGAACGCGCTGTACGGCCGGATGGTGTCGGTCGGCATCGCCACGGAGCTCGACGAGCGCACCGTCAAGATTCCACGGGCGGAAGATCTCGCGCTCATGCTGCTGATGGCCGAGGATCAGGAAGCGGTGCAGCACCTGACGTCGCTGCCGGAGTTCGACTTGCAGGCGTTCCGCGAGCGGCTCGCATCGATCGGACTGGGAGAGGCGGCGGCGCTATGAAGTGGATCGACAATCAGCCGGGGCTCGACGAGGCTATCGCGCAGCTCTCCGCGGCACCGCAGCTCGCCGTCGACACGGAAGCCGATTCGCTGCACTCCTACTTCGACAAGGTCTGCCTGATCCAGCTGTCGGTGCCGGGCGACGATTTCATCGTCGATCCGCTGGCGGGAGTGGATCTGGCGGGATTCGGTGCGCTGCTCGCCGATCCGGCCATCAACAAAGTGCTGCACGGCGGCGACTACGACCTGCGCATCCTCAATCGCGATTTCGGCTTCACCGTGCACAACCTCATCGATACCTCGATCTGCGCGCAGCTCCTCGGGTACGAGGGGATCGGGCTGGCGGCGCTGCTCGACCGCCATTTCGGCCTGAAGCTCAACAAGGTGCACCAGCGCGCGGACTGGTCGATGCGGCCGCTGTCGCCCGAGATGCTCGACTACGCGGCGACCGACACGCATTACCTGATCGAGCTCGCCGCGAAGCTGCGCGCGGAGCTCGAGGAGCTCGGGCGCTGGGAGTGGGCGGTCGAAGAGTTCGCGCGCCTGGAAATGGTGCGCTACCGCGAAACGACCGACGAAGACGCCGAGCCGTGGCGGAAGATGAAGAACATCGGCGGGCTCGACCGGCGCACGCTCGCCGTCGCGCGCGATCTCTACAACTGGCGCGACGCGCTGGCCCGCAAGGCCGACCGGCCGCCGTTCAAGATCCTCGGCAATGACACGATGGTCGAGATCGCGAAGGCCAAGCCGCAGACGCATCGCGACCTGGCGGCCGTCGTTTCCGTTTCGCGCTACCACGCCGACCGCCACGGCCGCGAGCTGGTGGCCATCGTGCGCCACGCGCTGGAGATCCCGGAAGCCGACCTGCCGGAAAAAGCCGAGCCGAAGCCGTGGATCCGCGACAAGTCGCTGGAAAACCGCATCAATCGCCTCAAGACGGTCCGCGACCGCTACGCGAAGGAGCTGAAGATCGACCCCTCGGTCCTCGGCGCCCGCCACATCCTCGCCGCCGTCGCCACCGCCGGCTCGCTCGACGTCCCGGCCATGCGCGAATGGCAGAAGAAGGTCATGGGAGAAGCGCTGCTGGCGGCGATCCAGCCGGAGAAGAAACTGTTCTAGCGCCTTCGGCGCCTGAAGGCAAAACCGGGTTCAGGATTTGCAGCCCGTGGCGGCGACATGCTGACGCTCTTCCTGCACTCCGCTCCCAACGCCCACTCGCATCCGGACCAGATGGCTGTTGCTGTTCTGTTCGCCGCCGCCGTCGTTACAGCCAGCTGGATGTTGCAGCGCCGCCGGTCCTGACATCGGGACGCGCGATACAATTCGCGCCGTCATGGAACGCATTACCGATTACCAGGTCATCATCATCGGATCGGGTCCGGCCGGTTGCACGGCCGCGCTCTATCTCTCCCGCGCGAACATCAAGGTGCTGGTCCTCGAGGGGATGCAGCCCGGTGGGCAGCTCACCATCACCACCGAAGTCGAGAACTACCCCGGCTTCCCCGAGGGGATCCTCGGGCCGAAGCTCATGGAAGAGATGCGCAAGCAGGCGGAGCGTTTCGGCGCGACGTTCAGCGCGCTCGAACCGGTGGAGCACGTCCGTTTCACCACGCATCCGTTCGAAGTGCAGACCGATTCGAAGCTCTATGAAGCGCCGGCTGTGATCGTCGCCTCCGGAGCCTCGGCCAAGCAGATCGGGCTGCCGAGCGAGCAGGCGCTGCTCGGCTTCGGCGTCTCGTCGTGCGCGACCTGCGACGGCTTCTTCTTCAAAGGGAAGGAGATCGTCGTGGTGGGCGGCGGCGACTCGGCCATGGAGGAAGCGACCTTCCTCACGAAGTTCGCCACGAAAGTGACGGTCGTACATCGCCGCGAGGAGCTGCGCGCCTCGAAGATCATGCAGGACCGCGCGCGCAACAACCCGAAGATCGAGTTCATCTTCAACACCACGGTGGACGAGGTCATCGGCGCGAAAGAGACCGGCGTCACCGCGCTGAAGCTGCGCAACCTGGTGACGAACGAGATCACCGACTTTGCGACGCAGGGCCTCTTCGTGGCCATCGGGCACACCCCGAACACGGCGCCCTACGTCGGCCAGCTCGAGCTCGACCAGGCCGGGTACATCTGCCTTCCCTATCGCAACTCCACGGTCACGAACATCCAGGGCGTCTTCGCCTGCGGCGACGTCGTCGACCACATCTACCGCCAGGCCATCACCGCCGCCGGAAGCGGCTGCATGGCCGCCCTCGACTGCGAGCGCTGGCTCACCCACGAGCGGATCACCGAGCGCTGGGATCTGCCGAAGGGGGAGGAAGAGCGAGTAGGACCCTGACGGGTAGGTGTCGGGTGTCAGGTGTCTGGGGTGTTTCGCCTGGGCGACAAGCCCCGGATGCCTGATACCCGACACCAACAAAAAAGCCGCGCGGATGCGCGGCTTTTTCGTGTGCGGCTTCGAAAGCGCTCAGAACGCGTTCAGGATGTACTCGAGTGGGTTGACCGGGTTGTTGTTCACGCGGACCTCGTAGTGGAGGTGCGGGCCGGTGGAGCGGCCGGTCGAGCCGACGTGGCCGATGATGTCGCCGCGCTTGACGCGCTGGCCGGCGCGGACGGCGAAGCTCGAGAGGTGGCCGTAGCGGGTCGAGTAGCCGTAGCCGTGCGAGATGTAGATCACGTTGCCGTAGCCGTTCGCCCATTCGGACTTGACGATGATCCCGTCAGCCGGGGAGCGGATGGGCTGCCCGACCGCGGAGGAGATGTCGATGGCGTGGTGCTGGCCCGCTTCGCCCGTGAAGGGGTCGGAGCGGCCGCCGAAGCCGTCGGTCAGGATGCCGCGGACCGGGGCGATGGAAGGAGTCGAGGAGAGGAGGCGCGACTGCGCGGTGAACTTCTGCTCCAACACGGAGAGGTCGCTGTTCAGGCTGTGCGAGCGGAACGTCATCTTGTCGACGTCGTCACGGTAGGGGTTGGCGCTCTGCTCTTCGTTGCGGACACCGCCCGAACCACCCTGGCTCGACTCGTCGAGCGTGGTGATGCCGGCGATGATCGCGAGCTTGCGGGTGCGATCCTCGACCGTCGTCAGCTGATTGCGGAGCGACTCGACCGACTTGCCGAACTGCTCGTTCGCGGTCTGGAGCTCCTTGTTTTCGCGGCGCAGCTTCGAGAGCTCGTGCGTCTGCGAGAGAGAGGTGAAGTACTGGACGGAGAAGAACGTCGAGAGGCAGAGCGAGGACGTTACGAGTGAGATGATCGAAAAGAGCAGGCGATGGGACACCTTCAACTTTCGGAATTTCGCCCGCGCGTGCGGGACGAAGATGATTGTTGAATAGCGCTTATGCATGCATGCTCCCGAGTCAATAAATTGTGAACTGGGCCGTTCGTGAGGGCGTATTCTTGATGAAAGCGCTGCGCCGAGTCAACGAAAAACTGACCCGAAAGCGGGCATTATTGGAAGATCTGCCGATTAAGCTAAACCTACGGAAAGTCAGCACTTGCAGGCGCCATTTATGACGCTTCAGCATATTACAGCGCTCCGGCGGGATGTCTCCGTGCATATTGTCGAATAACTTCCGGGCGCGAGATTCCGGTCCGTGACGGGCGTCACGCGAGTGCTAGAATCCCGCGCACTTTTTCGTCATGACACGCGCAGACTGGAACACCTACTTCATGGGCATCGCCCACCAGGCCGCCACCCGGGCGACCTGCCTCCGCAAGCACGTCGGGGCGGTCATCGTCCGCGACCGGACGGTCCTCTCCACCGGCTACAACGGCTCGATCCGCGGCCTCCCGCACTGCGAGGACGGCGGGTGCGTGGTCGAGGATGGGCACTGCATTACCACCGTGCACGCCGAGGCGAACGCCATCCTGCAGGCGGCCAAGAACGGGGTCTCGGTGGACGGCGCGGAGCTCTACACGACCGCCTCCCCCTGCTGGAACTGCTTCAAGCTGATCGCGAACGCCGGGATCCGCACCATCTACTACGGCGAGTTTTACCGCGACGAGCGCTCGGTGGAGACGGCGGCGAAGATCGGGATCACCCTCACCGATCTCGGGATGTCCTCCCCCCAGCCGGTTTGAAGTAACGTACGCCGGTGCTCGTCCTCGCTGCCGACACCTCTCTGCCCATCCTCTCGGTTGCCCTCGTCAGCGACGGGACGCTGATCGGAGCCGCTGCGCTCGAAGGCCGCGGCTCGCGCAACGAGAAGCTGCTCCCCGCCATCGACTGGCTGCTGGTGGAGAACGGCATCGACCGCCGAGCCATCGATTTGTTTGCGACCACGCGCGGCCCGGGGTCGTTCACCGGCGTCCGCATCGGCCTGGCCACGCTCCAGGGCCTGGCCCTCGTCCTCGGCAAGCCGGTCTGCGCGATGTCGACCCACGAGGCGATCGCGTACGGCGAAGAGGGGCTCGTCTCGATCGCCGACGATGCCGGCCGGGGCGAGCTTTACCTCTCGACGTTCGAAGATGGCCGCGAGACCGTGGGTCCGCACCTCGGGAACATCGCGCCGGAAGGGCGGGTGATCCGCGTCGCCGAGTTCCTGCAGCACGGCAACGTGGCGCTCCGCTGCGCGCGCCGCGCCCTCGAGCTCGAGCAACGCGGCGAAGGGGAGCGCTATCGCGACGTCACGCCGATCTACGTCCGGCTCGCCGAGGCCGAGGTGAAGCTGCAGCAGAAGCAGAATGCGTGACCTGCTGATCATCGAGCCGGCGACGCGCGCGGATGTCGACGCGATCCACCGGATCGAAGAGGTGTCGTTCCCCGCGCCCTGGCGCCGCGAGTTCTTCATCAGCGAGATGAGCTCCGACGGGCGGTACAACCTCGTGGCGAAGAAGGAAGGGTCGGTGGTCGGCTATCTCTTCGCGATGTGGATCTTCGACGAGATGCACGTGAACAAGATCGCGGTCGCCGAGAGCGCGCGCCGGCAGGGGATCGCGGACGCCCTGATGGAGCGCTGTTTCACGTTCGCCCGCGAGCACGAGGTCGAATCGATCTCCCTGGAAGTGCGCATCTCGAACACCGGCGCCCAGGATTTCTACAAGCACCTGGAGTTCAAGTCGTCCTACCTGCGCCCGCGGTACTACCCGGACGGGGAGTCGGCGGTGGTGATGGTGCGGGAGATGACGAAGGATTGAGGATTGAGGATTGAGAATGAAGGAGCTCGAAATCCTCAATCCTCAATTCTCAATCCTCAATCCATGTCGTCATTCGCGCCACCTGATCGAGTACGTGTCCGGCCGCGAGAACTGCTCCCGCAATGCCGCCTCGATATCGCTCGCGCGAACCCCGAATGTCGACGTTCGCGGCAACCGCGCCAGGTCGGCGGCGGTCACGGTCTCCTCGCGCATGAACGCGACCAATGGATCGGGGGAGATCCAGCGCCGTTCCAGCGTCTTCACTTTTTCGTAGAGGTCGATCGGCTCGATGACCAGCGGCTTCACGTCGCCGGGGACGTTCACCGTCACCTTGGCCGGGAAGGGATTGAAGAGCAGGTCCGCCTCCTCGGCGTACAGCAGCGCGTCCCGCTCTTCTTCGTCCATGCGCGCTGCCAGCTCGTCCATCGTGCGGAGGAGTTGATCGACGTAGGGCTGTTCCTCCTCGAAGAGCGCCGGGAGCAGGACGTCCTCCGGCGCGAGGACGGCCTCGTAGAGCGCCTGCACGCGGTCGGGATTCGCGTCCATGTAGCCGTAGAGGCGATGCACCGCGTCGTAGTAGCGCGCCACGGCGGCGGACCAGCGCGTGAGCGCGGTATTGAAATGCTCCTGCTGCTCGCGTGTGGCGCGGGTGCTCGTGCCGGGGTAGAACGTCAGCTCGCCGATCGAGTCGGCGCTGGTGACGTTCACGGTGATGCTGGTGTCGGAGAAGACCTGTTGCAGGTCGCGCCGCGGGATGCGGATCGTGTGTACCACCCGGTCGAGCGTGCCGCGGGTCTTCTCGAACATGGTCCGTTCGAACTCCGCGTTGACGCGCGCCAGGCGCACCGCCCACGGATCGACACCGGCGATCGCGGCGTCGCGGGCGGCGGTGGACTGGAGTGCGCTCTCCGCCGTGACGATGACGTGGTCGTCGTCGCGCGTGAAATCGATCGTGAGCTCGTCGGCGGGGCGACGGGTGCAGGCCGCCGCGAGCAGGAGCGCGGCGGCGACAACCATCCACTTCGACATCAGTCCTCCTTGATCGCGGTGATCGGGTCGAGCCGGGACGCGATGCGGGCCGGATACCACGTGGCCACGATCGAGAGGATCACGGCCACGATGTTCACGCCCACCACATCTTCTACGTCCAGGGCGAACGGGAGGTAACTGGTGAAGTAGATATCGGGGGGCAGCGGGATGAGATGCCACCGGTTCGCGGCCCACGCGAGGCCGATGCCGAACAGGTTCCCGAGCAGCGTGCCGGTCAGGCCGATGAGCAGTCCGAGCTGCATGAACAGCGAGCGGATGTTCTTCTCCGTCGCGCCGAGCGTCCGCAGCACGCCGACGGAGGGGCGTTTCTCGAGGATGAGCATGGAGAGGGAGGAGACGAGGTTCAGGGCCGCGACGAAGATGATCAGGGAGATGGTGGCGAACATCACCACCTTCTCGAGCCGCAGCGCCAGAAAGAGCGGCCGGTTGATCTCTTTCCAGGTCTTGAACTGCAGCTTCGGGAACTGTGCCGCCAGCGCCGCCTGCACTTCCTCGGCGCGGGCAGGGTCGCCGTACATCTCGATCGCGGTGGGGCGGCCGCTGGTGCCGAAGAGGTTCGAGGCCTCGTCGTGCGTGAGCCAGGCGTCGGACGGGTCTTCCTCGCCGCCCGGCATCACGATGCGCGCGATGCGGTAGCGCCGCATCACCGGTACGGGCCCGAACGGCGTGAGGCGCATGCGCGGCGCGATCACGGTCACGAGATCGCCGGCGTCGAGCGACACCGACGCCGCAAAGCCGCGCGTGACGAAGATCCGCGGCTCGTCTCCCTGCGGGACGGGACGCGCGTTCGACCGGTCGCTCACCGGCTCCCGTCCGGCCACGTAGGAGCGGACGCGCATCGGCCGCCCGGCGCTCTGGTCCTCGTTCGCGCCGTACGCGATGCCGCGGACGAACGGCCGGATATCGCGCACCCCGAGGCGTTGCGCGGCGGCGATGACCTGCGGGGCGCCGTCGATCATGTTCTGCCCGGCCGGTTCCACCAGCACCTGAGGACTCGACTGGATCAGCCGCTGTTTGATCTGCCCCTGCAGCCCGGAGAGCAGCGCGATCGAGATCAGCAGCGTCGCCACCCCCACCGCCAGCCCGAGCATGCTGATCCCCGACAAAAACGCGGTGTGCGCCTGCTTGCGGGCGGCCCATAAATAACGGCGGGCGATTCTTGATTCGAGAGGCATCTTCGATGGTGTCGGGTATCAGGTGTCAGGTGTCTGGGGGTGTTGCGCTCGCCGGAACGGTGCCGTGAGCCGCAAAGCCCCAGACACCTGACACCCGACAACCTCTGACAACTCTACAGCTTCTTCAACGCCACCACCGCCTCCTCCAGCTTCTCCATCTCCAGCGAGAACGACATCCGGAGATGTCCCTCTCCTTCCGGGCCGAAGACGGCGCCGGGGACGGAGGCGATGGAGGTGCGGTCGAGGAGCGTTTCCATCGCTTTCCAGGAGTCGGCGCCGAGGCGCTTGCGGACGTCGGGGAAGGCATAGAACGCGCCGGGAGGGGTGAGGCAGTCGAAGCCGGCGTCGCGGAAGCCGGAGACGAGGAGGTCGCGGCGGCGGCGGTACTGCTCGCGGATCGCGTCGAAGAACGACGGGTCGTGCGTGACGGCGGCGAGCGCCGCGTACTGCGTCGGCGTCGAGACGCCGTTGACCGTGTTCAGCACGAGCTTGCGGAGGAACTCCATGAAGGGCGGCGGTGCGACGACGTAGCCGATGCGCCAGCCGGTCATGGAGAAGCTCTTGGAGAACGTGTAGACCGTGAGCGTCCGCTCGAGCATCCCCGGCAGGGAGGCGATCGAGACGTGCTCGCCGTCGTAGAGCAGGTCCTCGTACGCCTCGTCCGCGATCACGGTCAGGTCGTGCGCTTTCGCGAAGTCGGCCACGGCGGTCAGTTGCTCGCGCGTCAGCACGTCGCCGGAAGGATTCGCGGGAGTGTTGACGTAGATGACGCGCACGCGCTCGCTGTAGCGCGACTCCAGCGCTTCCCGGATGTCGCCGCGGTCGCGGACGTCGTCCCACGGCACGCGCACGGCCACGCCGCCCGCATAGCTGACCTGGTCCTTGATCGGCGTCCAGTACGGAGCGAAGAACATCACCTCGTCGCCGGGGTTGACGCTCGCCGAGAACGCGCAGAAGAGACCGTGCGCGCCGCCGGAGGTAACGATGATGTCGTTCGTCGACACCTCGAGCCCGTTCTTGCGCGCGAGCTTCGCGCGCAACGCTTCGAGGAGGGGCAGGATGCCGGACGACGCCGCGTAGCGCGTCTGGTCCTCATCGAGCGCCCGCTTCATCGCCTTTTTGACGAAGTCCGGCGTGGCGATGAACGGCTCACCGCCTTCCAGTTGCAGCACGCGCTGCCCGCGCGAGCGCATGTCGAGCACCCGGTTGCGGATCTTGACGATGTCGGAGAAGCCGAGGAGGGAGGAGCGGTGCGCGACGTTCAAAGCGGGCGGATTGTACACAAGGGTGTCGGTTGGAAGGTGTCAGGTGTCTGGGGAGCATCGCCCGGGCGACACACCCCAGATACCTGACACCCGACACCAACTACGTGTTCGTCGCCGGCGGTGCCGGAGTCGGCGTAGCAGGCGGCGTCGCCGGGGGCGTCGTCCTGCGCGGCCTGCGCGGCGCGGGCGCCGGAGGCGCCTGTTGCGACGGATCGGTGGTCGGTGCGACCGGGGTCACGATCGACGAGGCAGGCTGCTGTGGCGATGGCGCTTCCTGGACCTGCGGGGTCGTGGCTGGTGCGGGCGCGGCGGCAACGGGGCCGCCCTGGAACTGCATGCTGCGGCGCGTGTGCTCCTTCGGATACATGCGGAGCAGGGCGAGATGCATCAGCTTGCTGTCGAGGACGCGCGGGTTCACGCGCACGTCCATCAGCGCTGGATTGATCGAGTACGCCTTCGCGTAGAGCTCGACCGCGCGGTCGCGGTGGTGGCGCTTCTCCTCGACCAGGCCGAGCTGGAAGAGCGCCGCGGCGTGGCCGGGCTTCAGGTCAACGGTCTCGCGGAACGCGCGGCGCGCTCCAAGCTCGTCGCCGTGGGCCGCGCGTACGAGGCCGAGGTTGTACCAGGCCGCGTAGTAGTCATCGTCCGCGTCGATCGCGCGCTCGAACTCGCGCTCGGCATCCTTCGGGAAGCCCTTCTCGACGAGCATCGCACCGAGGCGGTTGTGCGCCTCGGCCGAGTGGGGGTTCTGGCGGAGCGACTCGAGGGTGCGGCTGATGTCGGTGTCGAGCTGGCTGCCGGTGTTGAGGTACTTCGCGTAGAAGGGGTTCTCGTACGCGTTCTTGTCGTCGCGCCCGAGGTTGTCGATCGCCGCGCAGCCGGCCGTCGCCACCATGGCGAGGGCAATGAGGAAAGTTCGTGTCATCGATTAGTCCTGAAGTGGTTTTGCTTTCAACTTCACCTTCCCGTCGACGGTCTCGACGCGGAAGGCAACGGTCTTTACGTGGTACTTCTCGCGAACCATGTCGCTCTGCTTCTGGATCATCGCCGCAAGCTGTTCGAGCGTGAGCGATCCGCGCTTTCCCAGCTTCCCGTTCTCGCGCTCGATCTCGTCGTAGAGCTTGCGGACCTGTTCGCCGTTCGAGCCGGGCGTCATCCTTACATACGGATCGGCCCCCTGGGACGTTACACGCTGTGCCGGCGGCGGGGGAGGCGGCGGCTCGGGAGCGGTGTTCATGAGCGCCTGCCGGCGCCGGAAGTCGACCGGACCTTCTTCCCGTTCCCGCATCTTCCGCCCCCACATCTCGCGGAACTGGTTGTAGCGCGAGAGGATCGTGTTGAAGCGGAAGCGGCGCGTGTTGTCGCGCATCTTCTGCTTGCTGATCTCGTGGATGTAAGACTCCACCTGATGCCGCTCGAATGAGGGCGGCACCTTGGCGATACCGGAGAAGAACTGGTCGTACCGGTTCTTCAGGCGGCGGATGTCTTCTTCGAGCTTATCGAGCTCGTCGTCCTGTTTGATCACGCTGGCTCGGAATAAACTAACTCAACGATGGCAAAAACGCCCACCGAGGCCAGAGATTCCTCTTTTCGCTCCATCCCCTCGGTCGAGCGGATTCTCTCCGCTGCATCGTTCGGGCCGCTCGTCTCCGAGTTCGGGCGCGAGCGGGTGAAAGAGGCGGTGGTCGAGCACCTCGTGACCATCCGCGCTGGGGGCGGCTCGTGGGACGAGGCGTCGGCGATCGATGCCGTCGATGCAACCCTCTCCGCCGCGACCGCGTCCACGCTCACCCGCACCATCAACGGCACCGGCGTGATCATCCACACCAACCTCGGCCGCTCGCCGATCGATCCGTCGATCTGGCTGGAGGCGGAGAGCATCGTGACCGGCTACTCGAACCTCGAGCTCGACCTCGACAGCGGCGAGCGGGGTGCCCGGGACGAGCACCTGACGAACATCTGCCGCGCGCTCTTCGGCTGCGAGGCCGCGATCCTGACGAACAACAACGCCGCTGGGACGATGCTGCTGCTCGCGTCGGTTGCCGCCGGGCGAGAGGTCGTGGTCTCGCGCGGCGAGCTGGTCGAGATCGGCGGCGCGTTCCGCGTCCCCGACGTCATCCAGCAGGGTGGCGCCAGGCTGCGGGAAGTAGGGACGACGAACCGCACCCGGGCCCGCGACTACACGGATGCCATCTCGCGCCGCACCGGCGCCATCCTGCGCGTGCACCGTTCCAACTTCGACATCGTCGGCTTCACCGAGACGCCGGAGATCGCGGAGCTGATCGACGTCGCGCGGGCGAAGAAAGTGCCGCTGCTCTACGACGAAGGGAGCGGCCGCCCGGTCGACCTGTCCCGCTACGGCTTCGCCCCGGCGCCCACGCTCGCCGAATTGATCGCCCGCGGCGTCGATGCCGTCACCTGTTCCACCGACAAGCTCCTCGGCGCCACGCAGGGCGGCCTGATCCTCGGGCGCGAAGAGCTGATCGCGAAATGCAGGCGCCACCCGCTGATGCGTGCGCTGCGGGTGGGGAAGGAGACTTACGCCGTGGTGGCCGCAACGCTCCGAGCATTCGCGACCGGGAAGCATGAGGAGCGCATCCCGATCTACCGCATGCTCGCCACGCCGCTCGAGCTCCTGCGCACCCGTGGCGAGCAGGTCATCCGCCACACGAACGCAAGACTCATCGACAGCCGCTGCGCGCTCGGCGGCGGGACCACGCCAACGGAGACGATGCCGTCTCTTGCAATCGAGGTTGCAGGCGATGCCAACGCGCTGCACGCGCGTTTCCTGCAGAACGACCCGCCGATCGTCGGGCGCGTCCAGAACGATCGCTTCACGCTCGATCTGAGGACGCTGCAGGAGAGCGACCTCGGAGCGGTGGCGGCGGCGCTGCGCCTCCTGTCAGGATGACAGCGAGTTGGGCTCCGCCGCTGTCACCGGTGCGCCGAACAGCATCGTCTCGATCTGGGTGCGCGACTCCGTGAGCAGCGTCTCCTTCGCCTTGAGCTTGAGGTTCGCGGTCTCGATGGGCGTGCCGACGCGGATGGTCACGCGGCCCGGTTTCACCCGCTTCGCGCCGACGGGGAAGACGTCGTACGTGCTGTCCACGGCCAGCGGGACGATCGTCTTCTCGGACTTGATCGCGAGCAGGAACGCGCCGCGCTGAAAGGGGCGCATGGTGCGCTCGCGCGAGCGTCCCTCTTCAGGAAAGACGACGATCGTGTTTCCTTTGCGGATGCGGTCGGCCGCGAGGTCGAACGACTTCACGGCGGTGCGGCGGTTCTTCCGGTCGATGGGGATGAATCCGGCGCGGCCGATGGCCCAGCCGAAGATCGGGACCTTGAACAGGCTGACCTTGGCCATGAAGCGGATCGGTTGCGGGATCGCGGCGACGATGCACGGGATGTCGAGGTAGCTGTAATGGTTCGCGACCAGGATGTAGCGCTTCGCCGGATCGAGGCGCTCGACGTTTTCAGTCGCCAGCTCGATCCCCGCCGCGGCGACGATCAGCTTTCCCCACAGACGCACGATCCGGTCGATGAGCGGGGAGGTGGACCGGACCATCGCCACGGCGATCGTCGCCATGGCGAGCGGAATCGTGACCAGCACCGCGGCAACGGCAACCCACACAGTACGCAGCATCGGAGCGCATGATAGCGACTCAGGCGCCGAGTCAGACGCTCGCTTTGATCCGTTCGAGTTGCGCCAGGTGCTTCTCGTCGTGCCGCGCCATCCGTTCGGCGGCACCGCGGACGGTGATCGGGCCGTACTGCGGATGGATCCCGCTGCGTTCGAGCTCCTCGGCATTCAGCCGTTCCAGGAGGGCGAGGTTGTGCGCGCGCTGCTCCCGGAACCGTTCGAGCAGCTCGCTGAGCGGCTCGCGCCGGTGGACGCGCTCGATCCACGCGTTCTGGTCGAGCGCCGCCAGCGGCGTCTCGCCCGCGCCGGCGAGGATGGTGCGGATGCGCACCGCGTAGACGAGCTCGAGGTCGCCGAGGTGCGCCACCACGTCGGCGACGGACCAGCCGCCCTCGCGCTCGAGGCGAGTGGCCTTCGAGGCGTCGAGACCTTCAGCCGCCGCGGCGAGGCGTGACGGAAACGCGCGGAGTTTTACAAGTGTCTCGTTCATGATGACCTCGATGCTCGTTCGGGAGCCGTACGACTGGGACGCGATTCTCGCATGGCTCGCCGCGCGCGCAATTCCGGGCGTCGAGCGCGTCGAGGATGGGGCCTACATCCGCGGCGACGTCCGCGTCTGGCGTGAGGACGACGAGGTCCGCACGACCGGCGACGAAGCGCGCGTGCGCCGCCTCTTCGACCTCGACTTCGACCCAGTCCCCATGCACGCTCTCTTTTCGCGTGACCGGATGCTCGCCCGGCTGCTGGGCAAGCGTCCGGGGGTGCGCGTCCCGGGAGCGTGGGACCCGTTCGAGCTGGCGGTCCGCGCAATCGTCGGCCAGCAGGTGAGCGTCGCCGGCGCACGCACCATCCTCGGGCGCATCGCCGAGGCGCACGGCTTCGATCCGGCCGTCCTCGCGGAGGTGACGCTCGGAGGGATGCCCCGCAAGCGGGCGGAGACCATCCAGCGGCTCGCGCAGGCCGTCGCGAATCGTCACGTCGATCTCGTCAAGAGCGACCTCACCGAGCTCCCGGGCATCGGTCCCTGGACCGCGAACTACATCGCCATGCGCCTCGGGGACCGCGACGCCTTCCCGGCCGGCGATCTCATCCTCCGGCGCCACGCGGGCAGCCTTTCCGAACGCGAGCTCGGCAGACGGGCCGAGGCGTGGCGGCCGTTCCGGGCGTACGCCGCGATGCTCCTCTGGATGGGATGAGCTACAATTCAGGCCTTCGCAAAAATGGAATATCCCCCGCCCGAAGTGCGTCCCCTCCATGACAACGTAAGGAGATCTGTGTGTCCGGAACCCTGATCGCGGCGGAAGTCGCCGAAGCTGTGGACCGCGAGACCGAGCCGATCGTCAACGACCTGACCATTCACGTCGCGACGGTCAACGGCTCCGGCTCTCAATCCTCGAACAATGTTCTGATGCGCTCGATCTTCCAGATGGGCGTCCCGGTCAGCGGGAAGAACATGTTCCCCTCCAATATCGCCGGCCTCCCGACGTGGTTCACGATCCGGGCGAACAAGGACGGCTGGATCGGCAGGAAGAAAGAAGTCGATCTGATGGTCTGCATGAACGCGCAGACCGCGCGCGAGGACGTCGAGGCGCTGCCTTCCGGCGCCCTCTGCATCTACGACGCGCCCCTCAACTGCAAGACCATCCGCAACGACATCCTCTTCTTCGAGGTGCCGTTCGCCAAGCTCGCCGCCGACCTCTCCGAGGACTCCAAGCTCCGCAAGCTGCTCACGAACATGGTCTATGTCGGCATCGTGGCGGAGCTCCTCGGCATCGACCGCGGCGAGCTCCTGACCGCCCTCGACAAGCAGTTCAAGGGAAAGCAGAAAGCCATCAACGCGAACGTGGCCGCCATCGACAAGGGGATCGGCTACGCGAAAGAAAACCTGCCGAGCCAGAACCGGTGGCGCGTCGAGCGGATGAACGCCACCGAAGGGAAGATCATCATCGACGGCAACGCCGCCGCGGCGATCGGGTCGATCTTCGGCGGTGTCACGGTCGTGACCTGGTACCCGATCACCCCCTCCTCCTCGCTCTGCGAATCGATCATCGAGTATGCGAAGCAGACCCGCATCGACGAAGACGGCCGGGCCACGTTCGCCGTGGTTCAGGCCGAGGACGAGCTGGCCGCGGTGGGCATGGTCCTCGGCGCCGGCTGGGCCGGTGCGCGCTCCATGACCTCCACCGCCGGTCCCGGCATCTCGCTGATGGCCGAATTCGTCGGCCTCGGCTACTTCGCCGAGCTGCCCGGCGTGATCTGGGACATCCAGCGCGTCGGTCCGTCCACCGGCCTCCCGACGCGCACCGCGCAGGGCGACGTGAACCAGGTCGCCTACCTCTCGCACGGCGACACGCAGCACATCGTGCTCATCCCGTCCAGCGTGGCCGAATGCTTCGACTTTGCGATCGAAGCGCTCGACCTGGCGGAGGAGTTCCAGACGCCGGTGTTCGTCCTCAGCGATCTCGATCTCGGGATGAACAACTGGATGTCCGATCCGTTCGAGTACCCCACCAAGCCGATCAAGCGCGGCAAGGTGCTGACGGCGGAGAAGCTCACCGAGCTGGAAGGCAAGTGGGGCCGCTACGACGACGTCGACGGCGACGGCATTCCGTGGCGCACGCTGCCCGGCACCGACCACCCGTTCGCGTCGTACTTTACGCGCGGCTCCGGCCACGACACCCAGGCGCGCTACTCGGAGCGGCCGCAGGATTACAAGGACACGGTCGACCGGCTCGCGAAAAAGTACGAGACCGCGAAGCTCTTCGTGCCGAAGCCGGTGGTCGACATCCGCGACGGTGCGAAGATCGGCTTCCTGGCTTACGGCACCACCACCTGGGCGCTCGAAGAGTCGCGCGACCAGCTGCGGCGCGAGCGCGGCGTGGAGACGAGCTACTTCCGCCTCCGTGCGCTCCCGTTCACCGAGGAGCTGAACGACTTCATCGCCACCCACGACCGCGTCTACATCGTCGAGCAGAACCGCGACGGGCAGATGGCCGACATGATCCGCCTGCACGTCGGCGAGGATCAGCGCAAGCTGCGCAAGATCCTCCATTACACCGGCCTGCCGTGCGATGCGCGCACGATCACGGATGCGGTCCTGAAGATGGAGTCGACGGTCGAGCTGCCCGAGCCGCTGCTGCTCGTGCGGGCCGATGCGAAGCTCACCGCCGGAACCGTGCCTTTGAATTCGAACGCCGCGCCCCAGCGCGAAGTGCGGGCGGAGGATTGATCCATGGCTGAAAGCACACTGAAAATCGGAACCGGCGAAGCGATCAAGGAAAACCGTCTCGGCCTCAAGGCGACGGACTACCAGGGCGGCAAGTCGACGCTCTGCGCCGCCTGCGGCCACGACGCGGTCTCGAACCAGATCGTCCGCGCGTTCTTCGAGATGAGCGTGAAAGCGGAGAAGGTGGCCAAGTTCTCCGGCATCGGCTGCTCGTCGAAGACGCCCGCCTACTTCCTGCAGCGCTCGCACGGCTTCAACTCCGTGCACGGCCGCATGCCGGCGGTAGCCACCGGCGCGATGCTCGCCAATCACTCGTTGAAGGCGATTGGCGTCTCGGGTGACGGCGACACCGCGTCCATCGGCCTCGGGCAGTTCATGCACCTGGTCCGACGCAACATTCCGATCATCTACATCATCGAGAACAACGGGGTGTACGGCCTCACCAAGGGGCAGTTTTCCGCGACCGCCGACGAAGGCTCGAAGCTGAAGACCGGCGTGATCAACGACATGCCGCCGATGGATCTCTGCGCGCTGGCGGTGCAGCTCGGCTGCGGGTTCGTGGCCCGCGGGTTCGCCGGCGATCCGAAGCAGATGGTGAACATCCTCAAGGCCGCCATCGCCCACGACGGCACCTGCGTCATCGACGTGATCTCGCCGTGCGTGACGTTCAACAATCACGAGGGCTCGACGAAGGGCTACACGTACTCGAAGGAGCATCAGGAGCTGCTGCACCAGATCGGCTTCGTCCCCGAGTACGAGGAGATCACCGTCGACTACGAGCCCGGCACCGTGCGCGAAGTGACGATGCACGACGGCTCGACGATCCTCCTCAAGAAGCTGGAAGAGGACTACGACCCGAGCGTCCCGATCGAAGCGTTGCAGCGCCTGCACCGCGCCGCCGACGCCGGCCAGATGCTCACCGGCATCGTCCACCTCCGCCCCGAGAAGAAGAACTTCCTCTCCCTCCTGAACATCGTCGACGAACCGCTCGCCACGCTCCCGCTCGAGCGCGTGCGGCCGCCGAAGGAGAAGCTGGAGAAGATCATGCGGGATTTGATGTAAAGGTGTCAGGTGTTGGGTGTCTGCGGCTTGTCGCCCGGGCGTAACACCCCCGACACCTGACACCAGATACCCGCGGCGCAAGCGCCGCGTCAGCGTTTCTTCAACCCCTGCAGCCTCGACTTCGCCTGCTGGTTCTCCGCGGAGATCTTCAGCACATCCTCGTAGCAGGTCTGGGCGCGGCTGATCATGCCTTCGCTCTTGTACAGATCGCCGAGGGAGATCATCGCTTCGACGTTGTTCGGGTCGATCGAGAGCGCCATCTGGAAGCTCTCCGCGGCGTCGCGGCGCCATTTCGGGTTGCGCTCCTGGCAGGAGCCCAGCAGGTGCCACGCCTCGGCGTGATCGGGGACGTAATTCACGGTCTGCTTGAGCAGCACGATCGCGCCGTAGAAATCCTCGCGCACGGCGAGCTCCTTCGCCTTCGTGAAGTTCTGCTCCGCGATCGAGCGCTGCGTCAGCCGCTGGTGCAGCGACGCCGCTCCTTCGCCCGTGCCGCGCGACTGGATCAGCTTGTCGTACGCGCCGCGGCGTACCGCGTCCTTGAGCACGTCGATCGCTTCCTCGACGCGGCGGGTGATCGCATTGACCGACTCGCGTACGACGGGAGGGAACGTCGTCGCGTCGTAGCGCTTCTTCATCTCCTCGCCGGCGTTGATGATCTGCGCGCGAGTGGCAGCGCGCGGGACATCGAGCACCTGGTAATGGTCGAGCGACGGCAACTGCCGCGACAAACCGACCGCTCGCAGCGATCGCGGATCGCTCGAGCCGATGGCGGCGAGCAACTCCAGGTCGCGCTGCATGTCGGCGAAGTCGGTTGCCGGCGGGGCCACGCGCTCCTCGACGATCGAATAGACGCCCAGTGCCAGCATCGCGATCACGACCTTCGCCACGACCACCGAGTGCGAGGAAAAGCGCTTCAGGAACATCTCGATCGACGCCGGCTCCGTCAGCGAAGAGGCGATGTTGCGCTCCTGCTCGTTCAATGGCAGCGACTCGACGTTGAAGCGGCTGTGCCGCGCGAGCTGGATCTCGCGTTTCAGGTCGCCCAGCGACCGGCGCAGCACGAGGCCGTTCGTGATCGTGCGGATGCCTTCCACGAGCAACGCCGCCGTCGACTGCAGGAAGATGCGTTTGTCCGGCGGCAGCGGCTCGTCGTCCGTGAACACGGCCGTTCCTTCATCGAGAGAGAAGAGCGGGATGAACTGTGACGTCAGCCATTCGCGCAGCAGTGTCTGGCGAGTCGACAGGTCCAGCAGCCCCGATTCGTGGACCCGCGCCACGACGTCGTTCACATCGTCGCCGAACAGTTGCGCGGCGCGATCAGGCGGCACGGCACCCCGCCGCACGAGGAAGTCGCCGAGGGAATCGGACGTGGTGCTCGGGGCGGCCATGACCAGCTCCCCTTGCGACCAATAGAGCACCTTTCGGAGCGGCGGCTTGAGCAGAGTCAGGTAGCCGGTTTTCCGATTTTGCAGGATCTCACCCGCGATCACCGCAAACGGCGTGATCTCGATCCTCTCCAGGCTCACGTATTTTTTATCCCCGTTTGACGCTTTTAGCACATTCCCGACCAACTGTCGTGACTGGCTCTTTGCTGGCACCTGAAATGCGTTCGGACGCCTTTGAGTTGGCATTAGTCCGAGTGACCACGATGAAAATGACGATGAAGTCGTTCCTGGTCCTGCTGGCGGTTCTCTCGTTGACCTCCGCGGCAGGCGCACAGGACTTTCCAACCGAGCCTCACGAGTTCCTTCTGGCCAAGCTCGCATCCGAGGAAGGCCTCTATGACGAGGCGCTGAGCCGTATCGACCGCGTCATCGACAAAAACCCTGGGAATCCGACTTTGCTCTACGAGCGGGCGATGATGCTCATCGACGCCGGAAAGATCGACCGCGCCGCCGACGAGCTGCGCGACGTCGTCACCAGGGCGCCCGAGTTCTACGACGCCAACCGCGTCCTCGGACGCATTCTGCTCGACCGTGCCGGCGCCGACCGCCCGAGGATCGAGGAAGCGCTCCGCTACCTGCAGGCTGCCTACAAGGCAAATCCCGACGATCTCTCCAGCGGCGTGACCGTGACGCAGATCCTCCGCTCCCTGGGACGCAACGCCGAGGCCGAGCGCATCCTCGCGGCGATGGTCGAGCGCGCTCCCGATCAGCGCTCGCTCAACTTCAATTACTCGCAGGTCCTCGGCGCCCTGGGCCGCGCCGCCGAATCGAAGCAGTACCTCGAGCGTACCGTGGCCCTCGACCCGACGTTCGGTCCGGCGGTGATGCAACTGCTCGACCTTTACCAGCAGCAGAACGAGTGGCGCAAAGCGGCCGAGGTGATCGAGCCGATCGTCGCCGACGACCCGACCAGCATCGAGCTCCGCCGCCAGCAGGCGTACTTTTACCTGCGCAGCGGCGACGCCCGTGCGGCGCGCGACCGCTTCCAGTCGCTCGTCATCGCCGATTCGAAGGACGTCCGCTCGCTCTTCTACCTCGCCGAATCGCTGAACGACCTCGAACAGTACGCCGAGGCCGAGAAGATCTTCCGGCAACTGCTCGCGCTCGACGCGAACGATCCCGACCTCCTGGCCAGTTTCGCGTTGAGCCTCGCCGGCCAGAAGAAGTGGGACGAGGCCACGCGCGCCTTCACGCAGCTCCTCGCCGTGCCCGAACTCCCCGACAATCTCGCCGCGCTCGCGCGCACGCAGCTCGCGTACATCAACGTCCAGAGGGGCAACTACGCCGCCGCGATCGAGACCGCGCAGGACGTCTTCGTCTTCCGCGACAAGCCGAATCCGCAGGCGATCAACATCGCTCTCGAGGCGCTGAAGAAAGAGAAGAAGACCGCCGAAGCGGTGACGCTGCTCGAGCCGCTCGTGCAGAGGTTCCCGGACGATCCGTTCCTCAACGCCCGCTTCGTCGAGGCGCTCGTCCGCGCGGGCAAGGCGGAACAGGCGCGCGAGCATGCGGTCGCGCAGTCGAAGCGCGGCACGCGCAATGCGATCGCGGTTGCCGAGGCTTATTTTTCGGCCGAAGACCGTCCGTCTGCCCTCGCCCTGATGCGCACCGCGATCGCGGCGAAGCCGGACGACCTCGACCTGCAGTTCCAGCTCGGCTCCCTCCTGGAGCGGGCCGACGACCGCAAGGCCTCGGAAGCGGTGTTCCTGAAGATCCTCGAGCAGAAGCCGGATCACGCGCCGTCGCTCAATTACCTCGGCTACATGTGGGCCGAGACCGGCCAGAACCTCCAGCGCGCCGAGGAGATGCTGACGCGTGCGGTGGGGCAGGAGCCGAACAACGGCGCCTACGTCGATTCGCTCGGCTGGGTCTACTTCCGCCTCGGCAACCTCGAGCTCGCGGAGCAGTACCTGACCAATGCGACGCGCCTCCTCCCGCGCGACGCCACGGTGCACGAGCACCTCGGCGACGTCCTCGCCAAGCGCGGCGACATGCAGCGCGCGCTGCAGTCGTACCGCACCGCCATCGATCTCGATCCGGAGTCGAAGGACGTGGAGAAGCTCCGCTCCAAGGTCGCCGAGATCGAGCGCAAGGATCCGGCGTCGCAGACGCACCGATGAAGCGCGCCGCGGTACTGGTCCTTCTCTCAGTCGCTTTCGTTGCCTGCCGCACGGCGCGCCCCACCGGCGCGCCGCTCGCGCCCCTGACCTCCGCTTCGGCCGAAGAGGCGGCCATGCAACTGCGCGAGCAGCGCCCGAGCTTCACGAACGTACGCAGCCTGATGCGCGTGCGCGCCACGACGAACGGCAAGACGCAGTCGTTCCGCGCCCAGCTCGCCGTCCACGACGCGCAGCGGATGGAGCTCGTGGCCTACACGCCGGTCGGCACGACGGCACTGACGCTCAAAGCGAACGGCAACCAGGTCGCGACCGATCCCGAGGTCGCGCCGGAGTCGTTCGCGTTTCTGCGAGCGGCCGGCCTGACCCCCGCCGAGACCGCAATGCTGCTCCTCGGCATGCCCCCCCGCGACGACGTGCCGGTGACGCTCGCCGCGACCGGCATCGCCTCCGCCTCGGCCGGAGAGCTGACCGTGACCTTCGACCCTCCCTCGTTCCCCGCGAAGCGGGTGATCATCACGAGAGGTGCGGATCGGGTCGAGATCGAGCACCTGGAAGTCGTGCGTTGAAGTCTTTCGCCAAGATCAACTGGTCCCTCCGCATCATCGGCAAACGCGCCGACGGCTTTCACGACCTCGAGACCGTCTTCCAGACCATCTCCCTGCACGATGAGCTGACCTTCCGCGATTCCGATCGCATGTCGCTCACCTGCGACGATCCGACCATCCCCACCGACGACACGAACCTCGTCCTCCGCGCCGCCCGCGCCGTGAGCGCGCCGCCGACAGCCATCGAGTTGAAGAAACGCATTCCCACGGGCGGGGGACTGGGCGGTGGGTCGTCCAACGCCGCGACGACGCTGCTCGCGCTCGGTGCAGAACGCGATGACCTCGCCGGGATCGCGCTGAACCTCGGCTCCGACGTCCCGTTCTTCCTCCTCGGCGGCACCGCTTACGCCACGGGACGCGGCGAGGTCCTGACGCCCATCGCGCCGATGAACGGCATCCCTCTGCTGCTGCTGCTGCCGGAGGCGCGCGTGCTGACGAAGGACGCCTTCGCCCGCATCACCCGCTACTCGCAAACACTGGGCATCGACGCCTACACCCGCGGCTTCGAAGTCTTCACGAACGATTTCGAGGAGCCGGTGTTCGCCATGCTCCCACGCCTGCGCGAACTGAAGGAACGCCTCTATGCCGCAGGCGCGCAGTTCGCCGCCATGAGCGGCTCCGGCTCGACCCTTTTCGGAGCCTTCGCCACCAAGGCCGCGCGGGACGCGGCGGCAACGCTGTTCACGGATGTGCGCGCGGAGAAAGCCGAAACCCGCGAAGGGTTTGGAGTGCGGTGACCGCAGTCACCGCTTTCCCACCGTGCAGGATCAATGAGTAGCGAACCTAGCGAGCCGGGCAGCGAACCTAGCGCGGCTAGGTAGCGAACCTAGCGAGCCCGGGTAGCAAACCTAACGAGGTTGGGTTTGCGAACCCGCCAAACCTTGGTTGCCATGCTCCCGCAGTCACCGCTTTTACGATCTCGCGACGAGCCCTGTAGGGAAGCAAGGACCTTCTCCCCTGCGGGAGAGAAGGTCCTGCCGGGGGCTACGTTCCTGCCACGCTGACGTTCTCGAACACCAGCGTCGGCGTTCTCATCGACGAATAGGGGAAGGGATCGTTCCCCACCGCGACGAGCTTCTTCCAGAACTCGAGATGGTTGCCGGAGAGGTTCATCTCCGAGAGCGCCTCGGCGCGGACGCCGTCGCGGATGCGGAAACCGACCACGCCGAGGGAGAAGTCGCCAGTGCCGCTGTTCGAGTTGCCGCCGATGAAGCTCGTGATGAGCAGTCCGTTTTTCACGTCGGCGAAGAGCTCCTGCTGGCTCTTCGCGCCGGCCCGCCAGGTCAGGTTGGAGATGCCGCCGGACGTCGGCTCCATCTTCAGCTTGCGGCCGTAATACGTGTCGACGTAGAAGCTCTTCAGCACGCCGTCGGCGAAGATCGCGCGCGGCCTGGCGGCGATGCCTTCCATGTCGAAGCGCCGCGACCCGAAGCCTTTCGGCACGAGCGGATCGTCGGTGATCGTGAGCAGCGGGCTGGCGACCTGCTCCCCGAGCTTTCCTTCGAAGAACGAACGCTTCTGCTGCAGGTTCCCGGCGTTGAGCGCGGCGCCGAGCATACCCACGATGCGGCCGGCAGCGCGGTGATCGACCACCACCATCATCTCGGCGGTCTCGCCTTTCTTCGCGCCGAGGCGGTCGAGCGTGCGCTGCGCTCCGCGTGCGCCGAGGGCGGCGGGATCGCCGACCGAGCTCCAGAACCGCGAGCCGGCGTAGTCGTACTCCTCGGGGCGGCGGCCGTCCGCATCCTTCGCGCTGACGTCGGCGGAGAGGAAGAACGACGTCCCCCGGTTCGTGCCGGAGAAGCCGTTCGACGTCACCATCCAGTTCTCGACCAGGTTCGACGAGAATGACGAGGTAACGCTGAGGATCGCCTCGTTGCCTTTGATCCCGCGGGCCGCGTCGTGGACGGCCTTTGCCACCTTGCGTCCCTCATCGGCGCTGACGTCGGCGTACTTCGGATCCTCGAGCTGCAGGTCGGCGTTCGACTGCCCCTTGTACAGGCCGGAGTCCGGCAGGGCGCGGAACGGATCGGGAGCGATCGCTTTGGCGATGGCGATCGTGTCGGCGATGAACGTCTTCATGGCATCGGGCCGGAGATCGCTGGTCGAGACCGTGGAGTAGCGCCCATCGACGTAGAGCTGCAGGCTGACGCCGCGCGTGGTCGATTCCGAGATGCTCTCGACCCGTCCGTCGCGGTAGCTGAGTGAGACGTCACGCACGCGGTACGCGCGGGCCGCGGCGTCTTTCGCGCCGCTGCTCTTCGCGATCCCGATGCACGACTGTGCGATTGCGAGCATGTCTTGTTCGTTTTTCGCCATGACTCAGCCCTTCTTTTCCGCGCGTCCGCCGACGGTGATCGACGACACGCGCACGGTCGGGAGTCCCTGGGAGACCGGCACCGACTGCCCGTCCTTGCCGCACGTCCAGCCGCCTTCGTCGATCTTCAGGTCATCGCCGACCATGTCGATCAGCTCGAGCACCTTCGGGCCGTTGCCGATGATGTTCACGTCCTTGATCGGCTTCGTCAGCTTGCCGTCTTCGATGAGATAGCCGTTCTTGACGTAGAACGTGAAGTCGCCGGCGCCGATGTTGACCTGACCGTTGGTGAACTGCTCGCAGTAGATGCCTTTCTTCACCGAGGCGATCATGTCCGACGGCTTGTGCGGGCCGGGGAGCATGTACGTCGAGCGCATGCGCGGCATCGGTGCGTACTCGTATCCCTGGCGGCGGCCGTTGCCGGTCGGTTTGACGCCGTAATGCCTGGCGGAGATCGAGTCGTGCAGGTAGCTGGTGAGCGTGCCGTTCTGCACGAGCATCGTCTTGCCGACGGCATTGCCTTCGTCGTCGACGTTGATCGCGCCGCGCGCTCCTTCCTGCGTCCCTTCGTCCACGATGCTGACGAACGGCTTCGCGACCTGCTTGCCGATCTTGTCGGAGAAGATCGAGGTGTCCTTCCGGTTGAAATCCGCTTCCATGCCGTGGCCGATCGCCTCGTGCAGCAGGATGCCGGCGGCGCCGGCGGCCATCACCACCGGCATCTCGCCCGCGGGCGGCTGCACGGCGTCGAATAGGATCATCGTCCTGTTGATGACGTCGCCGACCAGCCGGTCGAGCCGTTCCTGCGTGTAGTAGCCGATGTCGGCGCGCGCGGCGCGGTTCGCGCCATTGTTCTCGCGGCGGCCATCCTGCTCGGCAACGACGTTGAGGTAGAGCTGCGTCATCGGCTGCGCGTCCTCGACGATGCGGCCGGTCGAGTCGGCGACGAGGATCACGCTCCCCTGGTCGTTGAAGCCCATGCTGACTTTCTTGACGCGCGGGTCGGCTTTGAACGCCTTCTCATTCAGGCCGTTCAGCACGGAGAGCTTCTGCGCCGGACGGATGTCTTCCCAGCGCACTTTGACCGGATAGCGGTTCGGCTTCCCTTCCATCACCTTGAACCGCATCGGCGCTTCTTTCGCGGGGCCGTCGGCGATCGCGGCGGCGGTGAGCGCGGCGCGCTTCAGTCCCTCGGCCGTGATGTCTTCGGTGAAGCCGTAGCCGGTCTGGTCGCCGCGGATGACGCGCACGCCGACGCCGAGGGCGACGTTGGCGGAGGCGCGGTTCACCAGTCCGTCTTCGAGCGCGAGCTGGTTGTTGACGCGGTGCTGGAAGAAGACATCCGCGTAATCGCCGCCCTTCGACATCGCGGCTGCGAGCGTGTTGCGGATGAGCTGTTCGGTCACCCCGAAGCGCCCGAAGTAGCCGACGCCGTTCGTCGGACCCGGTTTCGCGAATGCGTGCGACATGGAGAAAAGATCCGAAACCGCGACGGACGCCAGTGCGGCAGCTCCGGCGCCGATCACGGTGCGGCGGGTGAGGCCCGATGATTCATCGGCCATGCGTGATCCTCCTGTTCGAAATGTGATGACTATTGAACGAGCGAAAGGCGTTCTGGTTCGGTTACGGACGGGCAACGTTTCGCACGCAACCCCGCGGGGATTACGCTACTGCCGGCGTGATTACGCGCGCACGGCGTCCGTGCGCAACGCTTCCAGCCGCGTCCGGACGGCACGCTCCGCTTTCTCCAGCGCGAGCGTGTCGTTCCGGAGGTAGTGCGCAAAGTTCGCCCCGAAGAAGAGCGAATTGAGCTCGAATGCGAGCTGCCCCGGATCGACGTCCGGATCGAGGTGTCCTTCCTCCTGCGCCATCCGGATCGCCTTCTCGAGCGCGCCGATCCAGTCGTCCATCAGGCGCCGCACGAAATCGCGCACCGCGCCGGGACGGCTGTCGAACTCGAACGACGCCGCGGCGAAGAAGCAGCCGCCGGGAAACACCCCGCGCTTGATGTACGACAGCCACGAATCGCAGATCGCCACGAGCCGCGGGTACCCGCGCGGCTGTTTCAGGGCAGGAGCGAAGATCTCGGCGATATAGCGCTGCGACGCCGCTTCGACCGTTGCGAGCTGCAACTCTTCCTTCGAGCCGAAATGCGCGAAGAGGCCGCTCTTCGACATCTTCAGCTCGTCGGCCAGCCGGCCGATGGTCAGCCCCTCGAGCCCTTCCAGCGATGCGACGTCGACCGCCTTCTCGAGGATGCTCTGCCGCGTCCGCTCACCTTTCATCGGTGAGTATTATGCGTACGCCGGGAGATCTTTGAGCAGCTCCGTATGCGCGATCCGGAACTCGCTGCTCCATTTCGTCGCCTGGTGCGTGGAGAGATCGACGTTCACGACCACCCGCTCGCCGCGCGCGACCGGCACCCGGCCGTTCTCCGACAGCACGACAAAGCCGTACGTGCAGGTGTAGTCGTCGAGATCGTTCACCCACAGCTCGACCCGCACCGCCGCGGCATCGAAGACCGGGTTCAGCAGCTCGAGCGTGCACCCGCCCCCGACCGGCGCCCGCCCATCCAGCGCAATGATCGCGCGGTCGACATGCTCCGCAAGCTGCTCCCGTCCCGATAGGGCCTGAGTAAGGGGGGAGAAGAAGATGAACTTCGGGTTGAGATCCTCATTGGCGAACGTCATGTGCCTGTGCCTCCTTCGACGGAGCGCAAAATAGCACGATCGTTCGCTTTTGTGAAGCTGTCGCTCGCTCAGACGGACGCTCCGATGACCTCGAAGTGCATGGCGGCTGCGGCTTTGGCGAGCGCGATGTCGTGCGTTGCGAACAGGATCGGCCGTTCGTTTTTAGGCTGGGTGCGCCGGTACGTGATGGCCGTCGCGAGGTGAATTGCGTCGAGCGAGTTGACGAACCGTGGGAAAGGCTTTGCTGCGAGAGCGATCACGTCGTCGTCGATCGCGGCGAGATGAACGTGGCGCAGCATGTCGTCAGCCTTCGTTCGCGCCGCCTCATATTGTGAATCGTTGAGGTCGCGGTTCCGCCACACGCGCTCGATCGTCCGGTGACACTCGACGCGCAGCAGCGTGCTCGAGATGCCGAGGTCGATGCTGTCCCACTCCCGCAATAAATGCTCCTCGTTCAGGATGATGCGGATGTAGACGGACGAATCGAAGTACGCGCCAATCAAAGGTCGTAATTCTTCCCGTGATCGAATTCGGAATCGCGATCTTCCCGAAGCAGCTCAGTGGAGCTCTTACTGAACTTCCGCCGAGGCTCATCGGAGACGAACCCGCGCAACGGAAACGGCCGTCCGTGCTGCACGATCGTCAGCCCCTGGCTCTTCTCCCGGACGATCTTTACCTCTTCGCCGGCTTCCACCTCAGCGATGATCTCGTCCAGCCTCTCCCGCAATTCGGCGACCGTCACTTCCCTGCTCATGGCTCTAGAGTCCCTCGGTCGTCTCCCCCTGTCAACGCTTCTACGTTCCGCAGCATGCCGGCCAGCTTTGCCCGTTTGATGGGACTCTTCCGGAAAAGCGACGAGAACGTATCTTGCGAAATGCGAAGCAGATCGGTCACCGGCGTAGCCCGGTATTCATCCCGCGCCACGAACGACGGGTGCCCTTCCGGGGCGCGGCGGTTCCAGGGGCAGACTTCCTGGCAGATGTCGCAGCCGAAGGCATTGCCTTCGAGACGCGTCGCCACGTGAGCGGCCAGCGGACCGCGGTGCTCGATGGTCGCGTAGCTGATGCAGTGCGCGGAGTCGAGGGTGCGGTCGGGGAGGATGGCGTCCGTAGGGCAGGCGTCGAGGCAGCGGGTGCAGGTTCCACAGCGGTCGGTGACGAGCGTCGATTCGATGTCGTTCTCGAGCGCGGTGAGCAGCGTGCCGATGAAAAAGTACGAGCCGTCGCGCTCGTGAATGAGCATGCCGTTCTTGCCGATCCAGCCGAGGCCTGCCTGCGCGGCGAAGGCGCGGTCGGAGAGGGGGCCGGTGTCGACGTAGCGCCACGTCTTCACGCCCGGCAGCGCATCTTCGACCTTCCGCAGAATGCGTTCGAGCACGTCGTGGTAATCGTCGCCGAGGGCGTAGCGAGCCAGGTGATGGCTGAGCGCTCCCTCGGGGGCCTCGGGGCGCGAGGGGGAGTAGGGGACCAGGATCGCGACGACCGAGCGCGCCCACGGGTAGCGTTCGAAGGGATTTGAACGGATCGCGGCGTTCTTCCCGAGGTACGCCATCGACGCGTGGTGTCCCCGCTCGATCCATTGCGCGAACAGCGACGCGTGTGCGTCTTCGAGGTCGCTCGCGCCGAGGTGCACGACTCCCTCCGCGCGTGTAACGCGCTCAATCGCGGGCCAGACCTCGGAGAGTTTCGTCGGCATCAGGTGCTCGGCGCAGGATGAACGTCGCAAGCTCGGGTTTGCAGAGAATGCGCAGCGGCGGAATGGCGCCGAGTCCGCGGCTGACGTACATCAACACGCGTCCGGCGCGGTGAAATCCGCTGGCGTAGCGCGCCTCGTGCTTCGACGGCACCACCACCGAGCCGAAGAACGGGAAGCGGATCTGTCCGCCATGCGTGTGGCCGCACAGCAGGAGGTCGATGCGCCGCTCTTCGACCATGTCGATGACGTCCGGATGGTGGCTGAGGCCGATGCACGGAACGCGTGGATCAACGCGGCCGAACGCGGCGTTCACGTCGGGCCGCCCGCGGTAGATCTCGTCCACCCCGGCCAGCGCGATCATGTCGTTGCCGCGGCGGATGGCGACGGAGCGGTTCATGACGAAGTGCACGCCCTTGATCGTCAGCGCCGCGATCACGCCGTCCGCGTTCGCCCAGTAATCGTGATTGCCGAGGACCGCATACATGCCGTCGCGTGCGGAGAGGTCGGAGACGAGCACGTCGGCCATCAGCCCGATGTGTCGCTCCCAGTGCACGAAGTCGCCGCCGAAGAGAATGAGGTCGGGCTCGAAGCGCATGGTCTGCGCGACGATCTCCTTGTACCAGGCGCGGCGCACGAACGCAGCCACGTGCGTGTCGGTGAGGAACGCGATGCGGTAGCCGTCGAATGCCGGCGGCAGGTCGTCCACGAAGACTTCGTGACGCGTGATCTCCAGGTCGTACAGATCGTTGTGTGCGCCGAGGGCGCGGAGGATGGCGAGCGGGACGTGCGCTTTGCGGAGGGCGACGACCTCGGATGGATGCGTGCGCGTGCCGGGGACCTGCTGCTCCCCCTGCCACAGGACGCGCGCGCGGTCTACGATCCAGTAGGCGCCGATGCCCGCGGCGATGAAGAGCCACGACGCGCCGATTTTTGCGAGGGTGAGCGACCAGAGCACGCGCTCGAGCGGCTCGGGGGTGATCCGCTCCACGAGCCGGTTGTCGGCCACCAGGCGCACCCATTGATGCAGCGGCCAGAAAAGCAGCGTCAGGACGAGCAGCAGCGGCGGGACGACGAACAGCAGCCAGTGAAACGGCGGCTTCTCATGTTTGTGGCTGCCGAAGACGATGCGGTTGGCGACGAAGAAGAAGACGCGCGCGTCGCCGACCAGTGCCAGCACGAGCAGGGAGAGAAAGAGCGACTGCAGCACGCGTGCTATTTTCCGTCAGGTGAGGGCGCGCGCCGCATCATTCATTTTTCTCGTGCTTGCGGCGTGCAGTCCCGCGCCGGCGCCGGATGGCCTCGATCCGCGCGGCAGCGTTCATGTGGCGATCGGCATCCCCGGTACGGTCGATACGCTGAAGACGTTCGTCGAGGCTGAGGGCGGCTTCTCGCCCGGCGTGGGGAGCTACGGCATCTCATTCTGGCTGTATGACGGCAAGCTCACCGCGCCGACGATGCCGCACGTCGAGGTCGCGTACGGCGGTATGCCGATTCCGTGGAGCGAGTGGCGCGCCGGCGATGTGGCCGTACGCAGCGAAGTGTGCGAAGTTCAGCGCGCGCCGAATCAGTTCGTGACCGCCGCACGCGTGACGCTGACCAACCGCGGCGCGAAGGAAGCGCGCGTGTCCCTGTTTGCAGCGTTGCGCCCCCTCGGTCCGGCAGGGTGGCCGGTGCACGCGATCTCGGTCGACGACGGAGCATTGCTGGTCGATGGACAACTCGCGCTGGAGCCGGATGTGAAGCCGTCGGCCGCCGGAGTCGCGAAGGATGACAGTGCCGGCGGATACGCAGCACGCGGCGATGTACCGCGCCGGCAGAAAGCTCAAAGGCGCGACGGCAACGCCTCGGGAGCGCTGCGTTTCGATCTCGCGCTCGCGCCGGGCGCATCGCGGACGGTCGGCTTCATTGCGCCGGTCCTGTCCGGACGCCGCGCAACCGGCCACCGCTGGGATGAGACCGCGGCGGCGCGGCTCGATACGAGCGTTCCGAACACGAGCGGCGCGCTGCAGCGCGAGGCGCAGCGCGGCCTGAACGCCGACGCACTTTTCGCCGAGGCGAGGACATACTGGAGCCGGTTGCTCGGCAGTGCGGCGATCGAGACCCCGGACAAGCAGTGGAACGAAGCGTTCGCCGCGATCCCGGCACACATCGCGATGACGCTCGACGAAGGGGGCGCCCCCGACGTCGCGGTCGTGAACTACAACACGTTCACGCGCGACGCCGTGTATTCGATTCGCGTACTCGACCAGAAGGGGATGCATGCGCTCGCGGAGCGCGGGATCGACTACCTATTCGCGCATCCGTTCAGCGGACGTGCGCAGCCGGAGGCCGACAATCCGGGGCAGGTGCTCTGGATTGCCGGGGAGCATTGGAAGCACACGCGTGACCGCGCATGGCTGGCGCGCGTGCAGCGGCACGTCGTGAAGCTGGTGAAGCTGATCGAGCATTACCGCACGACACCCGAGCCGCATCACGTGGACGTGGACGGCAAACAGCAGCGGCTGATGCCCGGCGCGTGCGACGGGATCCATCCCGAGTACACGGAGGCGTTCGACATCGCAGGCTTGCGCGCGGCGGCGCTGCTCACGAACGACGGGCGATGGAGCACCCTCGCGGCGGATTTGCTGCAAAAGTACGACGCCCGGTTCGGCCGCGATCCCGCTGCCGGCTACGGCGCTTACACATGGCCGGCACGGTTGTATGACTCGCACGAACAGTTGAGAAAGATCCCGCCGCAGAAGCCGTCCGAGTGGCGTTACTTCGCGCTTGCGGCGGCGCATCAGGCGCTGCTCGCGGGAAACCGCGAAACTGCCGCACGCACGCTGCAGATGCATTTCGACGAGCCGCAGCTCCGCGGCTGGTACGTGCTCGACGAAGGGGGCGGCAGCGCGCCGGGGAACTGGCCGAAGCTGCGTACCACGTGGCGGCCCGAGGTGGCGATGCCGCATGCGTGCGCCATCGCGGAGTTGTGGCTGCTGATGCGCGACAGCCTCGTGTACGAGGACGGCCATCGGCTGGTGCTGCTCGGCGGCGTGCCGGAGGAGTGGTTGTCACGCGAGATCAAGGTGCGCGACCTGCCGACGAGCTTCGGGAAGCTCTCGTTCACATATCGCGGTGGTCAGCTGACGATCGAGAGCGACGTGAAACCGCCCGGTGGGATCACAGTCGGTCGAGGATCGGGCGGATCAGGTCTTCCGAGACCCTGACGGTGCCGAGCGTCTCGCTCGTCTTCACCTTGCCGTGGTCGTCGGAGCCGCCGGTGGTGAACTTGCCGCGGAAGCGGACCAGGTTCGTGTAGCGCTGGCGGTCGGGCTTGTTCACGTCGGGGTGCATGACCTCGATCGCATCGACGCCGCGGTCGAGGAGTTGCGGCACGAGCTTCTCGTGGTTGGGGTAGAGCGAGGGGTGCGCGACCGAGGTCAGGCCGCCGGCGGAATGGATCAGCGTCACCGCTTCCTCGATCGCGAAGCGCTCCTTCTCGATGTACGCCGGCTTGCCGGTGCCGAGGTACTTGTCGAACGCCTCGCTGACCGAGGCGACGTAGCCTGCCTCGACGAGCGCGCGGGCGACGTGCGGGCGTCCCATGGCACCGCCGGCCGCGAGCTCGTCGACGCGCTGCTCGGTGATGTTGATCCCCAGCGTGCGCAGACGCTCGACGATGGCGTAGCCGCGGCGATGGCGTGTGAGACGGAAGCTGCGCAGGCGCGACTCGATCCGCTCGTCGTGCGGATCGAACGCGTAGGCCAGCACGTGCACATCGACGCCGCCCGACTCGCAGGACAGCTCGATCGCAGGGATGAGCGTCACGCCGACCGAATCGGCGTACTGCTTGATCTCGAAATACGCCGCCAGGTTGTCGTGGTCGCTGATCGCCAGGATCTCGAGCCCGTGCGCGCGCGCCACGTCGACCACTTCCCTGGGCGAGCGGGTGCCGTCGGAGTGGTACGTGTGGGTATGCAGGTCGGCGAAGCGCATCAGACCGTCGGTTGCTCCGGCACCGCCAGCTGATCGACGACGCCCGCGCAGCGATCGCAGAGATCGCCGTCGTTCGCCACTTCTTCACGGTACGTCCAGCAGCGGCCGCACTTTTTGCCGCGGGCCGGCGTCCAGGAGATGCCGATGCGACCCGAGCCTTCCATCTCGACGAAATCGGCGACCGCATCGTCGGCCGGCTTCACGTCGACGTGCGAGACGATGAACAGCTTCGCGAGATCGACGCCGAAGTTTTCGACGTTGCCATGCAGGGCGATGTCGGCTTCGAGCGACTGACCGATCTGCTTCGCGGCGCGGGCGCGCTCCAGCACGACCATGACGCCGTCGCGGAGGCGGAGCACGCGCGACCAGGCGCTCATTTCCTCGGCGCTGAGCGGTGCGTCGAGCTTCGGGAACTCGGTGAGATGCACTGACGCCTCTTTCTCCCCCGGCATCGCTTCGTAGATCTCGTCTGCGGTGAACGTGAGGATCGGCGCCATCACGGAAGTGATGCCGCGCAGCACGTGGTACATCGCGGTCTGGCCGCTGCGGCGCTCGCGCGAGGCCGGCGCATCGCAGTACATCGTGTCCTTCGACGCATCGAGGTAGATCGCGGAGAGATCGGTCGTGCAGAGCTCGAGCACGCGGTGATAGACGGCGTGGAACTCGTACTCCTCGTACGCCTGCCGGCAGCGGTCGACGACGCGGCTGGCGCGGTCGAGGATCCAGCGGTCGAGCGGCAGCAACTCGTCCGTAGCCACGACATCCGTGGCGGGATTGAAATCGCTCAGGTTCGCGAGCAGGTAGCGCGCGGTGTTGCGGATCTTGCGGTAGCCGTCGCTGGCCCGCGCGAGGATCTGCGGGCCGTACGGCATGTCGTCGGTGTAATCGCTGACCGAGACCCAGAGGCGGAGGATGTCGGCGCCGTTCTGCTTGATGACGTCCTGCGGCGAGAGCGCGTTGCCGCTCGACTTGGACATCTTGTCGCCCGCTTCATTGAGGATGAAGCCGCACGTCACGACCTCGCGATACGGCGCCCCTCCTTCGATCGCGGCGCCGACCAGCAGGGAGGAGTGGAACCAGCCGCGGTGCTGGTCGTGCCCTTCGAGGTAGACGTCGCACGGCCAGCCGAGCTCCTGGCGCCGCTTCATGACCGCGATGTGCGAGCAACCGGAGTCGAACCAGACGTCGAGGATGTCGGTCTCCTTGCGGAACGACGTGCCGCCGCACTTCGTGCACGGCGCGGTGTGAAAGTCGCTGACGAGGCGTTCGTACCAGGCATCCGCCCCTTCCTCGCGGAAGTACCTGGCGACGCTCGCGAACAGCTCCGGCGACGACACGGTCTCGTTGCAGCCTTCGCAATAGAGCACGGTGATCGGCACGCCCCAGAGGCGCTGGCGCGAGATGACCCAGTCGGGACGGTTCTCGATCATGCCGTAGATGCGGTCGCGGCCCCACGACGGCACCCACTTCACCTTGTCGATCTCGGCGAGCGCTTTCTGGCGCAGCCCGGTCTCGTCCATCGACACGAACCACTGCTCGGTGCCGCGGAAGATGATCGGGTTCTTGCAGCGCCAGCAATGCGGGTACGAGTGCGTGATGCTCTCGCCGTGCACGAGTGCACCGGTCTCGCGGAGATGCTCGACGATCTGCGGATTCGCCTTGAATACATGCAGGCCTGCCCACATCGGCACGTCCTGCGTGTACTCGCCGCGGTGATTGACGGGGGTGTAGATCTCCATCCCGTACCGGCGGCCGGTGGCGAAGTCGTCGGCGCCGTGACCCGGTGCGGTGTGCACGAGTCCCGTGCCCGCGTCGAGCGTGACGTAATCGCCGAGGACGAACGTCCCTTCGCGGACGATGAACGGGTGGCTGTACTTGAGGTGCTCGAGCGTCGAGCCTTTGTAGATCTTCCCGGCCTTGTAGTTCGTCCAGCCGAACTTCTGCGTCACCGCGGCCACCAGCTCGGTGGCCAGGAGATAGTTCTCGCCGTCGTGCTCGACGACCGAGTATTCGAAGTCGGGCTTCACCGCGATGGCGAGGTTCGCCGGCAGCGTCCAGGGCGTCGTGGTCCAGATGACGGCGTATAGGGGCTTCTCGATCGGGAGGTCGAGCGCGGTGACGGCGTCTTCGCTCATCCGGAACCGGACGTAAACGGACGGCGACGTGTGATCGCGGTACTCGACCTCTGCCTCGGCCAGCGCGGACTGGTCGTATGTGCACCAGTGCACCGGCTTGAGGCCCTTGTAGACGGCGCCGGTCTGGAAGAAGCGGCCGAGGGCGTCGGCGATGTCGGCTTCGTAATCGAATGACATCGTGGTGTAGGGGTGATCCCAGTCGCCGAACACGCCGAGGCGGACGAAGTCTTCGCGCTGGACGTCGACGTACTTGGCGGCGAACTGCCGGCAGGCGCGGCGGATCTCGGCGGACGACATCTCGGCGCGCTTGGAGCCGAGCTCCTTGCCGACGGCATGCTCGATCGGGAGGCCATGGCAATCCCAGCCGGGGATGTACGGCGAGTCGAAGCCGAGCATCGTGCGCGACTTGACGACGATGTCTTTGAGGGTCTTGTTGAGGGCGTGGCCGATGTGGATCCTGCCGTTCGCGTAGGGCGGCCCGTCGTGCAGCACGAACTTCGGGCGGCCGGCTGATTTTTCACGGATGCGCTGATAAAGGTTCATCCCGCGCCAGTGCTCGAGCCTCTTCGGCTCGTTCTGCGGCAGGTTCGCCTTCATCGCAAACGTCGTTTGCGGCAGGTTCAGGGTCTTCTTGTAATCGCTGCTTTCGGCCATGGGACCGCGAAACTAGCAGCGCTTGGTCTGCATTTCAAGGAAACCGACGCCGGAGGCCTCCTGGTCGGTGTTTTCCTTTACATGCCGCCGGCTGTCAGTCCCCGCGGAACGCTGACGCGCAGCTTCTGTCCAGTGCGGAGCGCGACGTTCTTTCCCAGGTCGTTCAGTTCGCGGAGCTCGGCCACGGAGAGGCCGTTCCGCTTCGCGATCGAGAAGAGCGTGTCGCCCTTTTTCACCGCGTAGTAGATGTCCTCGTCCTCGCTGTGGGCGAGCAGGGTGCTGAGCTCTCGCGCGCGCACCGGGAGGTAGATCGAGTCGCCGGCGCCGAGGCGGTCGGTCTCGTCGAGGTTGTTCATCGCCAGGAGCGTCTCTTCCTTCGTCCCGATGGCGCGAGCCAGGCGCGCCATCGAATCGCCCTTGCGGAGCTGGAACGTGCAGAACTTCACGTAGGCGTCTTCCTCGCGCAGCGAATCGGCGCGGGCGAGGAGCGTCTCCGCCGCTTTCGATGGCACGCGGACGGTGGTCCGTCCGGGAGGCACGACGCCGCGCCGCAACGCCGGGTTCATCTCCTTGAGGAGGTCTTCATTCAGCCCCGTTACCTCGGCCACATAGGCGAGCGACAACGGCCCGCGCAGCTCGACCTCTTTTTCGTCGTGCTCCTGCACCTTGCCGAGCGTGAAGCCGTAGGTTTCAGGATCGGAGGCGATGAGGAGCGTGGCATAGAACGTCGGGACGTAGCCGCGCGTCTCCTTGGGCAGGAGACCGGCGTCGAGCAACTCCCAGAACGACGACACGCCTGCCTCGGTGAGCGTACGGCGCACGCGGCCGGGGCCGCAGTTGTACGCGGCGAGCGCCAGCGACCAGTCGCCGAACATCCGGTGCAGGTCCTTCAGGTACTTCGCGGCGGCGCGGGTCGAGAGTTGCGGATCGGCGCGCTCGTCCACCCACCAGTCGACGCGCAGGCCGTACTCGCGCGCGGTGGCGGGCATGAACTGCCAGATCCCGTACGCGCCGACGCGGGAGGTGAGGGTGGGCATGTACGCGCTCTCGATGACCGGCAGGTAGGCGAGCCCTTTCGGCAGCTTCTGCTCCGCGAGCGCCTGGTCGATGAGCCTGCGGTAGCGTCCGGAGCGGATCAGCGACGCCTGAATGCTGTCCTTCATGTCCACGCTGAAGAGGCGGACCGCGGAGTTGATGGTGCGGTGCTCGGGGATCGGGATCGACGCGGCGGCCTCGAGATCGACGACCGGTGCAGAAAGGGGGACCTTGTCCGTGCTGCGGGTCAGGATCCGGGCGTAGACGGATTCGAGCTCCTTCCGGAGCTCATCGGCGTCGGCCTGGGCAGAGACGCGTGGCGTGGCGGTGACTGCCGCAGCGGGGACTGCTTGCGGGGCCGGTGCTGAGCTCGCACAGGCGACCGCGTACAACGCCACTACCACCAACAGCAATGTGTTGCGCATCGCGCTTCCCCCCTCGCATCCAGGCCTCGCGTCAGGCCAGATCGATTTTCAGGTTGACCGAAAGTGACTGGACGTCGGAGGTGTCGCTCAGCTCCAGTTCGTGGTGCTGGGTGTCGATGACCCCCTGCTCGCCGTCGTCGAACGACAGTGTAACCCGAACCGTTTTGGTCCGGGCCAGCACGTCGGCGGGGAGCTGGAGGTGGAGCGTGCGGTTGACGTCGCGCTTCGGGCGGAGGGATGCGAGGTCGGCAAAGACGTCGCGTCTTTGCTTCGCCGGCGTGGTGTTCGTGGCGCGTTTGCGCAGCGCTTCGAGCTCGGCCATCACGTCGACCGAGTTGCGGACCTTGACCGTCTTGACCTCCGGCTCGGGCGCAGCCTGCTGCGGCTCTGCTTCGGCCTGCGGGAACGTGAGCTCCGGCTCGGGTGCCGGCGGCGGGACGGATTCGGCCGCGGGTGCCTGCGCAACGAGGTCGTCGAGCGTGAGCGGTGCCGGCTCGGGAGCGGCAGCCGCCTCCGGTTCCGGCGGAGCTTCGTCGACCGGGACGGGGAGAGGTTCGGCGACGGTTTCTGCCGCGGGTTCTGCGGCCGGAGCGGTCGCCGCTTCCTCGGATACTGCTTCCTCGACCACAGGCGCCTCCGCGGGCGGTTCCGCGACGGGAGCATCCATGATCATGCGGCGGTCGATCTCCGGCGCCGCGACGGTGGCGTCGGCGTCGAATGCCGCCGCGGCGGGGACTTCGACCTCTTCCGCCACCTCGGCGGCAAGCGTCGAGACCGCATTCGTGAACGAGGGTCCCGGCGCGGGCAGCGGAGTCGAGCCGGCCATCGTGCGCGAGTTGTCCTGCACGCGGAACGTCGCGCTCGTGCGGGACGACGGCCTGGCCGGCTCGTCGCCGGTCATGCGGCGTCGGAGGGTGCGCAGGGTCAGCTTCGAGATCAGCTTCAGCGTCTCGAAGACGCCGATGCCGCTCGCGGCCACCGACTCCACGTACTCCCCCTTGCGCTCCGGGTCGAGCGCCTTGACCATCGTCTCGACGTCGGCGATGTTCGGGAGGTCGCGTTTGTTCAGCTGGAGGACCAGCGGGATTTCGTCGAGGTCCGTCCCGATCTCGGCCAGGTTCTCGCGCAGGTTCTTGATGCTCTCCACGTTCGCCTCGAGCATCGCTTTCTGCGAATCGGCGACGAAGACGATCCCGTCCACTCCTTTCAGCACGAGCTTGCGGGTCGTGTTGTAGAAGACCTGTCCGGGGACGGTGTAGAGCTGGAGGCGGGTCTTGAAGCCGCCGATCACCCCGACGTCGATCGGGAGGAGGTCGAAGAAGAGCGTCCGGTCGGTCTCGGTCTCGAGGCTGACCATCTCGCCGCGGCTGCCGGGCGAGGTCTTGGTATAGATGTGGTGGAGGTTGGTGGTCTTCCCGCAGAGGCCCGGACCGTAGTACACGATCTTCGCCGCCATCTGCATTGTTGCGTAATTGAAGAAGACCATCGATTTACGCTCTCACGAGGACGTTTACGCTCTCGCGGGCCGCTGATGCTAGCACCCGCTACTTTGGCCTAGCAAGGAGCGCTCCGGCGATCTGAGCGGCAAGCAGCTCATAGAGTTGCGCGAGCTCCGGATGCTCGCGCAGCGCCTCGACGTGCCGCCGCATCACTTCGCGGTCGCCGCGGGCGGCCGGCCCGGTGAAACGTTTCGCGTCCTCGTGCGCTCCCCAGTTCTCGACGGCCGAGCGGGCCAGCGCGACGAGGTCTTCGCGTGCGTTGTCCACGCCCGACTCGCGCATGAGGCGCTCGGCGACGTCCAGCGCCGCGGCGACGTAGTTCGCCCCGAAGACGGCCGCGGCGTGGTACAGCGGCTTCTGGTCCGGGGCCACTTCGCAGAAGCGTGCACCGACCGCGGCCGCGATCAGCTTGGCGGTCCGGCGATGCTGCCCTTCGAAGACGAGCAGCGTGCCGTCGAGGTCGGAGGGATTGCCGACCGGCGGTAACGACTTCAGGGGATGCAGCGAGAAGCCGTCGCGCACGCTGAGCAGCGCACCGCTGGCGTGAAAGACGAGCGCGTCGGTCTCCGGGATCGAGCCGGCTACGTCGACGATGGCACGGTCGCTGACGGCCACGAGGAGCAGCTCCGAGTCGCGGGCCAGGTCGGGGAGGTCGACGCGCGCCGTCTGGAGCAGCTCGGAGATGTGGCTGTGCGACTCATCCCGCAGCCAGACTCCGGACAGGGGCCAGCCGATCCGCTTCCACGCGGAGCCGAATGCCCATGCGGCGCGGCCGCCGCCTAAGATGCCGAGGCGCATAATGTCGCCGACAACACGATGCGCTACCTTCTCATACTCCTGCTGGTTACCACCACTGCCCTGGCCGCGACCCCTCCGACGACCTGCGGCCAGGAGGGCGAGTACGAACGCGCCCTCTGCTCCTACCAGCGTCGCAATTTCGCCGACGCCGAAGCGGGCTTCCGGAGGATCGTCGATGCAGGGGAGAAGGATCCGCAGACCATCCGCTCGACCTACTTTCTCGCGCGGACGCTCATGAAGACCGGCCGTTTCGACGAGGCCTCGGCACTCCTCATCAGAATCTACTCCCTCGACAAGTCGTTCTATGTCGGGTGGAACTGCGATTTTCTCCTCGGAGAGTGCAGGAAGGCGCTCGGGAGATGATGATCGGGTGTCGGGTGTCAGGTATCTGGGGAGTTGCGCCCGGGCGACCAGCCCCAGACACCTGATACCCGACACCTGACACCCATTCACCATGCCGCAAACCCAATTCGAACTCCGCCGCAAGCTCCTCCAGCTGGAGGCGCTCTACGACGTCGGGCGGGCGCTGAACACGCTCCGTCCGGAGGACGATCTTCTCGAAGAGCTGATGCACCGCGCCGTGGCCGTCCTCGACGCCACGTCGGGGTTCGTCTTCTCGCTCGACGAGAAGCTGAACGTGCAGACCTTCTTCACGTTCGGCGTCGAAGTGGCGGCGCCGGAGCTCCTGCTCGTCGAGCCGCCGGTCAAGCAGGTCATCGCTTCCCGCGAGCCGATCATGCTCACCGTCTCGAAGTTCCTCGGCGGCCCCGGCAGCGATCTGCTGATCGCGCCGATGATCGCGGCCGAGACCATCGTCGGCGTCATCGGCGTGGGCGGGAAGGAAGTGCGCGGCGAGACGAAGGCGGGCGCGTTCGTCGAAGACGACCTCCGTTTCCTCGAATCGATCGCCTCCATCGGCGGCGCGGCCATCGACAACACCCGCCGCTTCCACAAGCTGGCCATGGTGCGGGAGACGCTCGAAGACGAGAACCGCGCCCTCAAGCAGCGCATGCTCCGCGACTACTCCGACCGCCTGATGGTGGGCGACTCCCCGAAGATGCAGCGCGTGATCGACCTCGTCGCGCGCGTGGCCGACTCGCAGGCCAGCGTGCTCATTCGCGGCGAGTCCGGCACCGGCAAGGAGATGGTGGCGCGCCTCATCCACGCCAGCTCGCCGCGGAAGGACGGGCCGTTCGTGGCCATCAACTGCGCCGCGCTGCCCGAGACGCTGCTCGAATCCGAGCTGTTCGGCATCGAGCGGGGCGTGGCCACGGGTGTCGAAGCGCGTCCCGGCAAGTTCGAGCTCGCCAAGGGGGGCACCATCTTCCTCGACGAGATCGGCGACATCCCGCTCACGCTCCAGGCGAAGCTGCTGCGCGTCCTGCAGGAGCGCGAGATCGAGAAGCTCGGCGGCCGGCGGCGCATCCCGGTCGACGTGCGCATCCTCTCGGCCACGCACCGCAACCTCGAGGAGATGATCGAGCGGACCGAGTTCCGCCAGGACCTCTACTACCGCCTGAAGGTCGTCGAGATCGTGCTCCCGCCGCTGCGCGAGCGGAAGGACGACATCCCGAAGCTGGTCCGCTTCTTCCTCGAAAAATACGGCAAGCGCGAAGGGCTGCGCGACGTGCGCATCACCCAGGAGGCGCTGCAGAAGCTGATGCGCTACCCCTTCCCCGGCAACGTGCGCGAGCTGGAGAACCAGATCGAGGCGGCGCTGGCGCTGACCACGGACCCGGTCATCGATCCGGGCGACCTGCTGCTGCCGGACGAGCCGGGCGTGGCCGGAGGGGAGCGGGAGCTGTCGGGAGACCTGCCGACGCTGGACGAGCTGGAAGCGCGCTACATCATGCGCGTGCTCGCCTTTACCAAGGGAAACATGTCCCGGGCGGCCAAGATATTGGGCGTGGATCGCAAGACGCTGTACCGCCGGCGTGACGAGTTGTCCCATAATGTCCCTACTGGTGACATTTGGGACATTCAATAGTAACCCATTGAAAGCAGGTTGTTTGCAGCGGCGATTTTCTGTGGCGGGACGATAGTGGGACAAAACGCTACAGGTGGTCAAAGAGCTTCATTCTGGCTCCTCGTCGTGTAAACTACGTCCCGCCAGAAACTTAGGAGACATTGAGCTGATCTTCACCGTGTGGCGTTCGCGTTGCTCTTGGGTGGTCCCGACGAAAGAGGGGAGACACCACCATGAACAACGTCGCTCAGACCCGCACCACCAAGCTCGAAGCCGCCCTTTCCGCCAACTACGTGCTGCCCGCGATGCTCGCGACCAACACGCTGGCGCTGGTGGCGCTCGATCGCCTCGGCGGCATCCCGCAGTGGGTCAAGACCGCCGTCGCGCTGTTCCTCGCGTTCTAGTCGCCGCCCGAAAGCCGGAGAGAAGGACGACTTCCTCATGAATGCGACCGCCGAGCGGAAAATGGAGCTGACGCTCCCCATGGTCCCGGATATCGAGATCGCGGCCGCGCGTGCGGCCAGCAACCTGGCCCGGGAGCTCGGAATGGCGTCGGAGAGCATCGATGAAATGGCCCACGCCATGATCGAAGCGTGCATCAACGCACGCGAGCACTCCGGTAGCGAAGATCGCCGCATCTATGTAAGAATCACCGGCACCTCACTGGGCGAGGGCAACTCGCGCATCGACATCTGGATCAGCGACCACGGCAAGGGCTTCAACCTGGCGGAGGCCCGCTCCAAACGCGAACAAACGCGCGGAGCCGTTCACAAACGCGGGTGGGGTCTCTCCATCATCGAAGCGCACATGGACGAAGTCGGCATTTCGTCCAGCGCCGACGGCACGACCATTCACATGGTCAAATACGGGAAGAGAAGCGAATCATGACGGACGAATTGCGAGTGTCGGTCGACCGCCGCGGGGCAACGGGCGCGATCCTCTACACGAAGGGCTACATCAACAACGTCGGCGGCGAGGAGATCGCGAACCGCGCGTATGAGCTGATGGACGACGGCGTCCGCTCGCTGCTGCTCAACCTGCGCGATACGAAGATCGTCAACTCGATCGGCATCAGCATCCTCATCGAGATCATCGAGAAGATGATCGACAAGGGCGGCCAGATCGGCTTCTGCTGCCTCACCCCGGTCATCCACAAGACCTTCCAGATCATGGGTCTGGCGAACTACGCGAAGATCTTCTCGGATGAAGAGACGGCGCTGAAGGAGATGGGACTCTCCTAGTTGCTGGTTCCCGGCTGCTCGTGACTCACCAAACTCAGGCGTGACACGCTGCTTCACAAGCAACCGGCAACCAGCAGCAACCCTGTTATCCTCCCCCCGGCATGCCCCCCGTTCACCGTTTTGCCGACTTCGTCTCCGAGCTGCAGCAGATGGAGAAGACGTCCCTCGCGGCGCAGGGTCCCCTGATCCTCGAGGCGTTCGCGCGGCACACGCGGTTCGATAGCGGGGCCCTCTATCTGCGCGACGGGCGCGGTCCCGGCCTGCGCCTGGCCGCGAAGTCGCTCAAGTGCGTCGCCCCCGACATCCTCGACCTCGGCGCGCGCGCGGAAGACTCGGTGCTCCCGTCGCCCGCCGTGGTGGTGCCGCTGCAATCGCACCGCGAAGCCGTGGGTGTGCTCGCGCTGTCGACCGACGCGATCGACGACTCGATGGAAGACGACGTCGCGTTCGTCCGGGCGGCGGCCGCGTTCCTGTCGACCATCATCACCAATCAGCGGCTGATGCAGGAGACCCGCGAGGGGGACTTCCAGCTCAAGTACCGGCTGTGGGAACTGGAGTCGCTGTACGACATCGGGCTCTCGATCGCCTCGACGCTCAACGTCGACGAGCTCGCGGACGAGATCCTTTTCCGCATGATCTCGCTGACGAACGCGCGCCGCGCCGCGGTCTACCTGCGCGAGGACAGCGGTTACAAGCTCTATCGCTCGTTCGGCGACGTGCGCGAGGGATTCCTCGAGGACGAGCTCATCGAGCAGTTGAGCCGGGAGGGGAAGCCGCTCACGTTCGAGGGCAGCAGCGCCTGTCTCTTCCCGGGCTGCGGGACGTTCGTGGCGGTGCCGATCAAGGGGAGCAATGACGTGATCGGTGTCCTCGCCGCGGCCGATCGCGAGACGCGCGAGGGGGGCATCGGACCCTTCGAGGCGAACGAGCTGCGCCTGCTGTCGCTGTTCGCAAACCAGGTCGCGATCGCGCTCGAGAACGCACGCCTGCACCGCGAGGCGCTCGAGAAGCAGGCCATGGAGCGCGATCTCGAGCTGGCGGCCACGATCCAGACCGCCATTCTGCCGAAGTCGATCCCGCACCTCGCGGGCATGGAGATCTCGGCGCTCTCCCGTCCGGCGCGCCAGGTGGGCGGCGACTATCACGCGTTCTTCGTGCGCGACGGCGTGATGACCGCGCTGGTCGCCGACGTGGCCGGCAAGTCGATGCCGGCGGCGCTGCTCGTGTCGGCGCTGCACGCGGTGCTGCAACTGCTGTTCGCCGAAGGGCGCGAGCTCGGCGAGATCGCGACGGAGCTCAACCGCCACATCCACAACTGGTCGGCCGAGAACAAGTTCATCACCATGATCATGGTGGCCATCGACCCGGAGCACGAGACCATCCAGTACGTGAACGCCGGCCATAATCCCGGCTACGTGATGCTGGACGGCCGCCTCGACACGCTCAAGGCGCACGGTCTCCCGATCGGCATCCTCCCCACCACCCGCTACGCCACCCAGACCCGCCCCTTCCCCGCCGGCGCCTGCGCTGTCCTCTACAGCGACGGCATCACCGAAGCGGAGGACATCGACGGCAACGAGCTCGGAAACGAGCGCCTGGAAGCGCTGATCGAACAACACGTCGGCTGCAGCGCCGACCTGATCCGCGACCAGATCGCCTCCCTCGTGGACGCCTTCGTGGGAGAAGCCCCGCAAAAGGATGACGAGACCATCGTCATCGCCCGCCGGGTCTAATTTGGAGTGCGGTGACCGCAGTCACCGCTTTGACTGCTTCTGTTCGTCCGGTAGAGAAGGGCACGCGCAAATCCCGTCGTGAAATTCAGGCGACGCCGCTCACGACGCCGTAGCAGCACTCACGACGCCCGTAGCAGCGCTCACGACGCCCGTAGCGGCGCTCACGACGCCCGTAGCAGCGCTCACGACGCCCGTAGCGGCGCTCACGACGCCCGTAGCAGCGCTCACGACGCCCGTAGCGGCGCTCACGATGTCCGTAGCGGCGCTCACGATGTCCGTAGCAGCGCTCACGATGTCCGTAGCAGCGCTCACGACGCCCGTAGCGGCACTCACGATGTCTGTGCCGACACTTCACGAAGTCTGTGCCGGCGCTCACGATACCCGTGCCGGCACTCACGATTTCCTGAGTGACCTTCACCAGTGTCCTGATGATTTCCACGGATGTCGTGAGCCTTCAACCGGCGTTCCGGAGCGCAGCTCCAGGCCATCGGTTCGCGGCGCGGTGATCACGTGCTTCTGCGAGGGAAAGCGGTGACTGCGGTCACCGCACTCCAAACTATTTCTTCGCGAACGCCGCGATCTTTTCGCGCGCTTCGTCCGATTGGAAGCACCCCACCTGATGCTCCGCTTCCAGCTCCAACTGCGCCCTCAGGTCGTTCCGCTCGGCCGCGGAAAGCGCGCGCTTGATCCCCGTCACCGCGAGAGGCGACGACGCGGCGAACGACTGGGCGAGCTTCGCGGCCTCGCCTGCCAGCTCGGCGGCCAGGACGACGCTGTCGACCATGCCGATGGCCAGCGCCTCCGTCGCGTCCACCATGCGGCCGCTGGCGAGCAGCTCGAAGGCGCGGCTGGGGCCGATGAGGCGGGGGAGGAGCCAGGTGCCGCCCCAATCGGGGTGGAGGCCGATCTTCACGAACGACTCGCTCAGCTTCGCGGTATCGGAGGCGATGCGGAAATCGCACGCCAGGGCCAGGTTGCAGCCGGCGCCGGCGGCGACGCCGTTCACCGAGGCGATGACCGGCTTGGGCATCGACGCGAGCTGCAGCACGATGTCGCGGCCGGCGTCGAGCAGCTTCCGAAACGACTCGACGTCGTTCGTCTGCTGCAGGGACGCCATGTACTCGACGTCGCCCCCCGCGCAGAACGCGCGACCGGCGCCCGTGAGCACCACCACGCGCACGGTCTTATCGCGCTCACAGGCGCGCAGGGCCTCGAGCAGGTCCTCGCGCATCGAGCCGGTGAAGGCGTTCAGCTTGTCGGGGCGATTGAGCGTGATGGTGGCGACGGCGTCTGCAACCTGCGTCTCGATGAACATGCGCCGCGCAGTCTAGATCAGCGCCGGTTCTTGTCCACGATGGCCACGAGGATGATGATGAACGCGAGCAGCCGCAGGAGGTACAACGCCGACTGGTCCTCGACCACGGTCCGGGTGAGGGCGAGGGCGATGCGCTGCACCGCCAGGATCGCGAAGGCGGCGGCGAACATCGCGAACAGCCGGTCGCGCGACGCCACCCAGAAGCGGAGGAAGAAGAGCGCCGCCACCGAGTAGCCGGCGAAGAGCGCGCCGTAGATCAGGTTGATCATCGCGGCGACTCCCACACCAGTCCATAGATCAGCAGGGCGACGCCGGCGAGCGCCGGCACGGTCCGCCACATTTCGAGGTCCACATCCGGCAGCACGCTGAGGTCGAGGATGAGCAGGATGTTGTTCAGCGCCAGCCCGGCGAAGCAGAGGCCGCTCCAGAACAGCAGCCGGACCCGGCTCTGCGAATACCCGCGCAGCAGCAGGAAGGCGCACATGACGCTCGTCAGCGCGCAGAGGGCATAAATCGCCGTGGCCAGCATCGTCTCGTCGATTCTCCTACTTCTTCAGCTTGAATGCGTCGGCGAAGCTGCGCAGCGGATCCGGCACGGTACCGCCGGTGAGCGCGACCAGCGCATCACGATCTTCGTCGTATACCTGTTCGAGCTCGACCATGACGTCCTCGGGCATGCTCGGGACGTAGCGGTACCGCGGCAGCCCCGAGCTGCTGTCGAACACGATTACGCCGTTCGAGGCCAGCAGAAACAGCCGCATCGCCGTCGACTCCGGTGGCGTCTTGAGATTTCCGGCGACCTCAGGCGCGGTCCACGCGCGCTCCGGATCGCGGCGCAGCAGGAGCACGATCTCGATCTGCTCGAGGGATGGGAGACGCTCCCGGATGAACTGCGACAGTTGGTCGGAAAGCTGGACAGGCAAGTCGGTTGGGGTCCCATGCAAATTGGCAGCCCGCTCCGCAATTCACCCGCCGCCGCTCGCGTTTTGCACGATATGGCACAGACCCAGACCACCCTCGGCGATGTGCTCGCCAGGCGGACGACCGAGGGGGAGCTTTACGAGAAACTGGAAAAGAACGCGGTGCGCTGCTTCTCGTGCGGCCACCGCTGCAAGATCCCCGAGGGGCTGAAGGGCATCTGCAAAGTCCGCTACAACGAGGGCGGGGTGCTGAAGGTGCCGCGCGGCTACGTGGCCGCGGTGCAGGTCGATCCGATCGAGAAGAAGCCGTTCTTCCACGCCTTCCCCGGCGCGCTCGCGCTTTCGTTCGGGATGCTCGGCTGCGACTACCACTGCGGCTACTGCCAGAACTGGGTGACCTCGCAGGCGCTGCGCGACCCGATGGCCATCGCGCCGCCGATGGACGTCGAGCCGGCGGAACTGGTGAAGCTGGCGAAGAAGCACGGCGCGAAGGTGATCACTTCGACCTACAACGAGCCGCTCATCACCTCGGAGTGGGCGGTCGAGATCTTCAAAGAAGCGAAGCGGGCAGGGCTGATCTGTTCGTACGTCTCGAACGGCAACGGGACTCCCGAGGTGCTCGACTACATCGCTCCGTACCTGACCATGTACAAGGTCGACCTGAAAGGGTTCCACGACCGCCATTACCGCGACCTCGGCGGCGTGCTGCAGCCGGTGCTCGATACGATCAAGGGGCTCAAGCAGCGCGGCATCTGGGTCGAGATCGTCACTCTGGTCGTCCCCGGCTTCAACGACTCCGACGAAGAGCTGACCGGCATCGCCGAGTTCCTGGCGGGCGTCGACCGCGACATCCCGTGGCACATCACCGCGTACCACGAGGATTACAAGATGAACAACCCGTCCACGACCGCGTCGCACCTGTTGCGCGCATACGAGATCGGCAAGCGCGCGGGGCTGCGCTACATCTATCCCGGCAACATCCCGGGCGCGTTCGGCGACAAGGAAGGAACGCACTGCCCCACCTGCGACAAGCTCGTGATCGGGCGAAAAGGCTTCCGCGTGACGTCGTACGAGCTCGTCGACGGCAATTGCCCGCAATGCGGGACCGCGATCCCGGGCGTGTGGGACGGGGAGGCAGCCATCGGACGAAGCGGCGTTCCGCGCCCCGTGTGGCTCTCGTAATCCGTGGCGCAGAAGGTGCTACTCTTCGCGCCCGTCGCATGTCGTTCATCGAAATCCTGAACACCGCCGAGCTCCCCCTGGGGCGCGCCAAAGCGTGCACGATTCACGATAAAACGATCGCGCTGTACCACACCGAGGCCGGCTTCTTCGCCACCGACAACGTCTGCCCTCACAGGGGCGGTCCGCTCGCCGAAGGCGACCTGATCGGGAACGAGATCAACTGCCCGTGGCATCTGTGGGGTTTCGACATCCGCACCGGCCTGTGCGCCGGCAATCCTGAAATCCGGGTGACCGCGCACGAGGTGCGGGTCGAAGGTGAACGCGTCATGGTGAAGCTCTCATGAATCCGAAGCCGCTCCGTCACGTCGACCTGTACAGCGGCGCCGGCCGCCTGGAAGCGCTCTATCGCGAGCTGCAGGATCCTGCCGGTGTCGCGGTAGTCTGCCATCCGCTGACCACCGGCGGCGGGACGCTGCACAACAAGGTCGTCTTCCGCGCCGCGCGCGGCCTCGAGGCCGCGAACGTGGCCACGCTGCGCTTCAACTTCCGCGGCGCCGGTGCGAGCGGGGGCAAGTTCGAAGGCGGCGAGGGGGAGCAGCAGGACGTGGCGGCCGCGATCGAGTGGGTGAAGCGGAAGCATCCCGGCAAGAAGCTGTTCGTCGGCGGGTTCTCCTTCGGCTCCTGGGTCTCAACGCGCGTGGCGTGCGAGCTGCCGGAGATTGATGCCCTCTTCCTGATCGGGACCCCGGTCGACAAGTACGACTTCGCGTACCTGCGCAGCTGCGAGAAGCCGATGCTGCTCATCCACGGCACGCAGGACGAGCACGGCGACGTAACGAAGGTCGAGAAGCTCGGCCAGCAGATCCGGAATGCGGAGACCGTGATCATCACCGGCGCCGATCACTTCTTCACCAAGCAGCTGGACGGGGTGGAAGAGACGATCCGCGGCTGGGCCGAGGAAGTGCTGGAGAGTTAAAAATAAGCTTGACTTCTATGCTGTTACCGCATAGAGTTCGTGGTGGCTGACAGGTGCCCCGGCGTCTCCTCCTTGCGTGACCCCCTTCTCCTGTTGGCGCTTCCTTACGCCGGGGCACCACGGCCACATCTCACCCGAGACTCTCGCGCAGGAACCGCAATCCGAGGAGCGTCCGCGTGCCGTGCCACGTGAAGAGATGGCCGGGGAACGGGCCGATCACCTTCACTCCTTCGATTTCGGAAGCATCCTGCTCCGTGAAGAGATACGGCTCGTCCGGAAGGAAGATCACGTCCGGCTTCAGCGCCAGGACCTCGTCCAGTGGCACATCCGGATAGCGCGTCCGGTCTTCGAGGACGTTGCGGCCACCAGCCGCTTCGACGAGGTGGGAGACGTAGGTATCGCCGCCGCACCACATCCACGGCTTCTTCCAGATCGGGCAGGCGAAGGTGAACGCGCGTCTCGGCATCGAGGCGGCTTCGTCGCGTAACTCGGCCGCCAGCTCCAAGGCCCGCTCGACGCGGTCGTGGATCGACCCGAGCTGCTCGAGGAGCAGCGCGACGTCCGCGACGCTCTTCGGCTCCGTCACGAACACCGGGGCGAACGCTTCGATCGCTTCCCCATGGCGTGCGAGGTTCTCCTCGAGGTTCATGTGCACCAGGTCGGGTGCGAGGGCGCGGATCTCCTCCACGCGCGGGTTCTTCGTGCCGCCGACGCGGGGGAGCGGAAGGCCGGGCGGAAAGATGCAGAAGTCGGTGATGCCGACGACCGCGTCGCCCGCGCCGAGGTCGAAGAGCGTCTCGGTCAGCGAGGGGACGAGGGAGACGACGCGGCGCGGCGGCGAGGCGAAGACGACCTCGCGGCCGCGCACGTCTTTCATTGACGCGAGAAGGTGGTCACGTGGTGCGTCTCGTTGTTCGTCACGCTGACGAACGACCAGAGCCGCAGCCCTTCATCGAGCGGCTCGATCTCGACGCGCAGTGTGGTGATGCCGTCGATCGGCGTGAGCGCTCCCGGATCGAGCTCGAGGTATCCCGGGTGCACCGGCAGTTGCGCCGGCGTCGCTTTCGCGTTCGAGACGACGCCGAGCGTGCGGGTGACGCTCGCGCGCGGCGTGGTCTCGTCGTCGGCATAGATGCGGATGCCGACGCGCGCACCGGAGCGGCCGTCGAAGTCGTAGACGCGCAGCGTGTGCCGGTAGTGCGGCGCGACCGGGATGCCGAGGAGGGCGATGGTCGACGAGGTGAACTCGCGCTCGCGCACGATCGGGATCTCGCTCCCGGCGGTCTGCGCTTCGCGTGCGACGTCCCACACGCGCGCATTCAGTTGCACGCGCGCTTCATCCGCTTCGGCCACGTAGATGAACTGTCCGCCGGCGAGCGTGCCTGGTTGCGGCTCGATCGCCACGCCGTTCGTGAGGATCGTGGTATCCGTCTTCCAGCGCGCGCCGTTCGCTCCCGGCACCTCGGCGGGCATGAGCGGGACGAGGATACGCCGGTAGGCCGGAGCGGGCGGCGGCGTGGTCGGGTTGCCGGCCGTGATCGTCGCGGTGCTCGAATCGTTTGCGGCCTCGATGTCGTAGATCGGCTCCGCGCTCACGCGCGCGCTGAACAGGTAGTTTCCTTCGTTCTGAGGCGCGGTAGCCGTGACGGTGATTGGCGACGGGCTCGAGGCGCCGAGGCGCGAGCGGAGGCAGAGCACGATCCAGGGCGAATGCGTCGGATGCTCGCAGCTCCATCCTTCGCCGCTCGCTTCGATCGGAACGAGCGAGCCGGGCGCGGCGGCGAAGAGAGCGATGACGTTCTGCGCGTCCGCGAGGGCGTTGTTCACCACCAGGAAAGGCATCGACACCGGCGTACCGGGATTTGCGCGATGCGTCTGCTCGCGCGGCATGAGTGTGAGGTCGGCCTCGAGCGGTGCCGGCGTCAGCGGGATCACGAGGTTCCGCGAGTTGTTCTCGGCGACGGGATCGTGTGTCGTTGCGCGCAGCGTCGCCGGAAGGAGCAGCGAGGAGCCACGCGCGGGCGCGCGTAACGTGACGACCATGTGTGCTTCCGCCCCCGCGGCCAGCGTGGCGCCGCGGCAGACGAACGACTCTGCCGCGTGCGAAGGCTCGCACGGCCAGCCGCTCGTACCCGCGCCGGTGACGACGAAGATGCCGCTGTCGTGGCTGCCGAGCTCCGCGATGATGTTCTCGGCCGTATCGGGACCGTTGTTGCGCCAGCGCATCGAGACGGTGACGCGCTCGCCCGTCTCCAGCGCGGTGCGCGTGGCGGTCAGCTCGGTGATGCGGAGGTCGCTTGTTTGTGCAAAGAGCGTCTGCGCGAGGAGCGACGTGGCGATCAGGAGCAGGGCAGCAGGGAGTAGTTTGCGCATCAGTGTTGGGAGAAGGTGGTGACGTGATGGGTTTCGTTGTTCGTGACGCTGACGAAGGACCAGAGCCGCAGGGTCGTAGTGACCGGTTCGATGTCCACGCGCAAGGTGCTGATGCCGTCGAGTGAGATCACCTGCCCGAGCTCGAGCTGGATCACACCCGGATGCGACGGCAGCCCCGCGGCGGTGGTCAGTGATCCTTGCGGCACCGAAAGGCGGCGGCGGAAGGTCGCCTCCGGGTTCGTCCGCCCGTTCGCGAAGATGCGGATCAGCACCTCGCCGCCCTCGGTTGCATCCAGGTCGTAGATCCGCAGCGTGTGGCGGTAGTGTGGCGCGACCGGGATGCCGAGGAGCGATACCGGCTCGATCGTGAAATCGTTCCGGCGTGCGATCGGGATCTCGCTGCCGGCGGTCTGCGCGGTCCGCGACACGTCGTAGACGCGTGAATTGAGGTGCAGCTTCGCTTCGTCCGCTCTCCGGACGTACAGGAATTGGCCGATGCCGTTCTGGAGGAACCCCGCCAGGCCGCGCTGATAGACGTCGAATGGGCGGCGCACCGGCAGGATGACCGGCGGACATGGCTCGCAAGCGACCGGCTGGATTTCGATCGGGGTGTCGTTCGGGATGAGCGCGGTCACCTCGGTGCGCCACAGGGCGTTGTTCGTGCCCGGCACGTCGGGTCCAATGAGAGGGATCAGGATGCGGCTCCACTCCTCGAGGGGCGGGAGCACGTCTTCGCCGGCGCCGACCGTGGCGGTGGCGATGTCGTTCGCGAGGAACGGATCGGAGTGCCCTTCGCCGCGCACGCGTGTCGTGACCGTCAGCCTGTCCCCGGTCAGCGGTGCGTTCGTGGTGATGGTGAGCGGCGCGGTCTGGCCCGGCTCGAGGTCGCGGCGTGTGCAGATCACCGCCTGCGGGCCGTACGCGAGATGGCCGCACGTCCAGCCGGCGCCCTGCGCCGTGAAGGAAGCGAGGTTGTCGGTGAGCGGGATCGAGACGTACGCGATCACCGTATCGATGCGGCGGTCGCCGTTGTTCGTGACGTTCACTGGGATCGCCAGAGGCGAACCGGGCGTGGTCACGTAGGTCTGGGTCGACGGCGAGAGGGCGAGATCGACGCTCTGCGTTGCCGCGAGCTCGAACGTCCTCTCGCCGACGTTGTTCGACGACTGCGGATCGGTTTCCGCGGCGAAGACGTTCGCGCGCAGGGTGAACGGCCCAGCGGTCGGCGGCGCCAGCATCTGCAACAGGAGCACGCCGTCGGCGCCGGAGTCGAGCTGCTCGTTCTGGCAGGAGAACGAAGTGCCGTCCGGCGTTGGATAGCACGGCCAGCCGCTCGTCGCGACCGACAGCACGTAGAAGGGCACCGGCGATCCCGTGACGATGACGTTGACGTTGCGCGCCGGCGCGGGACCGTCGTTGATCCAGCGCAGCTCGAGCTGGAAACGCTGGCCGGTCTGCGCGAGCGCGTCGGTGCTGAAGTTGAACGCCGTGATGCGCAGGTCGGCGTTCTGCGCGAAGAGGGACGGGACGACGAGGAGAGAGAGAACCAGGAAGGTCTTGCGCATGGGGGCTATCGCATTTCTTTGCGGAACTTGGGATCGAGTGCGTCGATGAGGCCGTCGCCGAGGAAGTTGAGGCCCATCACGGCGAGCATGATCGCGGCCCCGGGGAAGATGGCCAGGTGATTGGCGAGGCCGAGGTAGCGGCGGCCCGAGGTCAGCATCGCTCCCCACGACGGCGTGGGCGGCTGCACGCCGAGGCCGAGGAACGAGAGCGCGGCTTCCGAGAGGATGACGCCGCCGAGGCCGAGCGTGGCCATGACGATCACCGGATTCATGATGTTCGGCAGTACGTGCAGGATGATCACGCGCGGCGACCGCGCACCGAGCGCGCGCGCCGCGGTGATGAATTCCATCTCGCGCACCTTCAGGACCTGCCCGCGCACGAGTCGGGCGTAGCCGACCCAGGCCGTGATCACGAGCGCCATGACGACGTTGTTCAGGCTCGGCCCCAGTACCGCCACCAGCGCGATCGCGAGCAGGATGCCGGGGAATGACAGCAGGATGTCGCAGAGGCGCATCACCAGCATGTCGACGAAGCCGCCGAAGTAGCCGGCGATCGCGCCGAGGGTGATGCCGATCAGCGACGCGAGAAAGACGACGCTGAAGCCGACGCGCAGCGAGACGCGCGCGCCGTAGAAGATGCGCGAGAGGACGTCGCGTCCGAGGTCGTCGAGGCCGAGCGGATGGTCATCCGAGGGCGCTTCGAGGCGGCGCGACGTATCCTGGTGAAACGGATCGTGCGGCGAGAGCAGCGGCGCCGCCAGCGCCGAGATGATGAGCAGCAGCGTGAGCACGAGGCCCAGCATGAACGCGAAGTTCCGGATCAGCCGCCCGAACGTCTTCATTGCAGTTTGATCCTCGGGTCGACGATCCCGTAAAGCAGGTCGCTGAGGAAGTTCACCATGATGTACGTCAGCGCGATGACCAGGATCGAGGCCTGCACCTGCGGGTAGTCGCGCGTCGTGATCGACTGGATCAGCAGGCGCCCCAGTCCCGGCCACGAGAAGATCTGTTCCGTGATGATGGCTCCGGTCAGCAGCGAGCCGAATTGCAGCGCGAGGATGGTGATGACCGGAATGAGCGCGTTCTTCAGCGCGTGCCGGAAGATCGCTTTCGACCGCGTCACCCCTTTCGCGATGGCCGTGGTCACGTAGAGCTGCCCGAGCTCGTCCGCCAGGCTGACCCGGATCATGCGCGTCAGGATCGCGGACAGGGCCAGCCCCATCGTGATCGACGGCAGGACCAGCGACTTCAGCCCCTCCTCGCGTCCGGAGACCGGGAACCACTGCCGGTTGATGGCGAAGGCGATGATCAGCAGGGGCCCGAACCAGAAGCTCGGCATCGAGACGCCGATCAGCGCAAAGAAGCGCGCCACGTTGTCGATCCAGGAGTTTCGATAGATCGCCGAGATGATCCCCAGCGGGAACGCCACCAGCAGCGCCACCAGCATGGAGCCGAATGCGAGCTGCATCGTGGCCGGATAACGGGCCGCGATCTCCTTGGAGACGCTTTCGTTCGTCCGGAACGAGCGGCCGAGGTCGCCTTGCGCGAGATTGCCGATGTAGGTGACGTACTGCTTCCAGAGCGGCTGGTCGAGCCCGAGGGACTTGCGTACGTTCTGTACGTCCTCGGGGCGCGCGCCTTCGCCCGCGATCTGCACCGCCGGGTCTCCCGGGATGAGATGGATGAGGGAGAAGATGAGCGTCAGGATCCCGAGGGTAATCGGGATCATCTGCAGGAGTCTTCGGATGATGTACTGCGTCATTGCTTACGAAGCGGCGGCTACTGCAACTTCTATGTCATCTCCTGCTTCCCGGTAAAGTTCCACCCACGGATCTTCGTGACCGGGGCCAGCGTGCCGCCGAACATGTTGTACCAGGTGCCGATGCTCCGGCGCTCGCGCGAGAGCGCTTCGATGTTCGAAAACGCCTCGACCATCGACTGGGTCCAGCGGAGGTTCGGGAGGCGCGCCGCGACTTTGCCGTCCCGGATGAGGAACGTGCCGTCGCGCGTGGTCCCGGTCATGAGCGCGGTCTTCGGCTCGAGCAGGCCGTTGACGTAGTTGAAGCGCGTCACCCAGATCCCGAGCTTCGTGGAGGCGATCATCTCTTCGCGCGTGGCGTCGCCGCCGTTCATGGTGAGATGAAAGGCCGCGCCGTGCTCGGGAGAGCCGAGGTGCCACGCGTGCGCCGTCGGCTCGAGCCCGAGGCGGTCGGCCCAGGCGGTGTCGAGGACCGGCGTCCGGATGATGCCGTTTTCGACGAGCGCGACGGGGCGCTTGGGACGCCCTTCCATGTCGAACGGGAACGGCTGGTAGGTGAGCGAGTCGTCGACGATCGTGAAGTTGCTGCCGAGCGTCCGCTTGCCGAGGTTCCCGACGAAGAAGGAGGAGCCGTCTTCGAACGACTGGCCGGTGAAGGCGATCATGTTCATCCAGTCGAAGACTTCCGCCAGCGCGGGCGGCTCGAGGATGACGTCGTACGCGCCGGGCGGGAGGTCTTCGACGGTGCCGGAGGCGAGCGTCGCCTTGAGCGTCGCTTCGTCGCCGAGGGCGGCCACGTCGACATCCGTGGCGCGGCGCTCGCGGAGCGTGGCGTAGCCGGAGCCTTTCCTGCCGATGGCGATGACGGTGAGATCGGAGTAGGTCAGCGCCGCGTAGCGACGCACGCCGTGCGTGTTGCCGGCGGCCACGGAGGCGGAGCCGGTGGTGTGTGCGCCGGCGAAATGGACGTCCGCTTTCGCGCCGCGGTCGAACATGGTCCGCAGCGCTTTTGCCTTCTCGAGCGGGGAGAGGTTGGCCGTCGCTTCGTCGTACGAATCGAGCTGCGGGACAGGTTCGTTGTCGCGGTAGAGGCCTTTGAAGCCCTCCACGGCGTTCGAGTGGCGCGCGGTCTCGCGGGCCACGTCCGCGGTGCGCGCGATCTCTTCCGGCTCGAACGCGGTGGTCGTGGCCACGCCCATCGCACCGTTGACGATCACGCGCAGGGTGAGCGAGGCGCTCTCCTCCGACATGTTCTGGTGCACCTGCGAGTTGGCGAAGCGGCTGATGTTCTGGTCGACGGAGATGAACGCGGCGTCCGCCTCGTCGGCGTCCGCCGCTTCGAGCGCCCGCGCCAGGATGTCGAACGACTCCGCTTCGTTCCGCATTACGCGCGTACGACTGTGGTGTTCGGCAGTTCCGCGGCCGGTACGACGTTGCGCGTGTCGATCACGAGCTTAGTCTCGCGATACAGCGCCGCGTCCTTGAACTGGTGATGCGGCGTCGACAGCAGCACCGCGTCGTACTTGGCGAATTCCTCCGCGGTGCAGGGGACGGATTCGATCTCCAGGTCGAACTTCCGCCCGCGCTTCGATTTCGGGATGAACGGATCGCAGTACGCCACCTCGGCGCCGCGATGGTCGAGCAGCTCGATCAGCTCGAACGAGGGCGATTCGCGGTCGTCGTCGATGTTCGGCTTGTACGAGAGGCCGAGCACCAGGACTTTCGCCCCCTTGATCGATTTCCCCTGCTGGTTGATGGCTTCGATGGTGCGGTCGACGACGTAGCGGGGCATGCCGGTGTTGATCTCGCCGGCCAGCTCGATGAAGCGCGCCCACGTCCCGTACTCGGCCGCTTTCCAGGTCAGGTAGAAGGGGTCGAGCGGGATGCAGTGGCCGCCGAGGCCGGGGCCGGGATAGAAGGGCATGAAGCCGAACGGTTTCGTGCTCGCGGCCGCGATCACTTCCCACACGTTGATGCCCATGCGGTCGAAAACGACTTTCAGCTCGTTGACGAGCGCGATGTTCACGGAACGGAAGATGTTCTCGAGCAGCTTCGACGATTCGGCCACTTCGGCGCTGCCGACCGGGACGATCTTGTCGATGGCCGCGCTGTACAGCGCGACGGCGGCCTGCAGCGACGCGTCGTCGATGCCGCCCACGACTTTCGGGATGTTCTTGGTGTGGTACTTCTCGTTGCCCGGATCTTCGCGCTCGGGGGAGAAGGCGAGGAAGAAGTCGCTGCCGCAGATCATGCCGCGCTCGGTGAAGCGCGTGAGCAGCTCTTCGCGCGTGGTGCCCGGGTAGGTCGTCGATTCGAGCACGACCAGCTGCCCTTTGCGCAGGCGTTTGGCGATCGCTTCCGCGGTCATGCGCACGTACTTCAGGTCGGGCTCGCGGTGATGGCCGAGCGGGGTGGGGACGCAGATGAGGATGGCGTCGCATTCCGTGAGGCGGTCGTAATCCGCCGTCGCCTCGGCGCGCCCGCCGCCGAACGCCGCCGCGACCCGCTCCGGCCCGATGTGCCGGATGTACGACTCGCCACGGTGCAGTGCATCGACTTTCTTGTTGTCGACGTCGAAGCCGATGACCCGGAAGCCGCTTTCTGAGAAGAGGAGAACGAGAGGTAGCCCGACATACCCGAGCCCGATCACGCCGACGGTGGCGGTCCGGTTTTCGATCGCATCGAGCAGTTGGTGGTGTGAGGTCACTTCCATGTGTAGGGGGACAATATCAATTGAAAATTGAAAATTGAAAATTGAAAGATCGGAGAACGGCGAGCGGAACCGGCCCTTTCCGCGTTTTCAATTTTCAATTTTCAATTTTCAATTCCGACCCTCAGGCCATCTCCACGCCCCTGAATCGCGCGGCAGGCGCCCCGTGGGCGACGCGCATGGTCTGCATGGGGTCGCCTTTGCCGCAGTTCGGGAGACCCCAGATCTGCCACGACTGCCGGTCGGCGATGGCGTCGCAGGAGCGCCAGAAGTCCGGCGTCGTGCCGGTGTAGAGCGGATTGCGGAGCATGCGCCCGAGGCGGCCGTCCTCGATCTCCCACGCCACCTCGCAGCCGAACTGGAAATTGAGGCGGAGGTCGTCGATCGACCACGACTTGTTCGTCTCGACGAAGATCCCCTGTTTCGTGTCCGCGATGATGTCGGCGAGCGGGGTGGTGCCCGGCTCGAGATTGATATTGGTCATCCGGATGATCGGGATGCGCGCCGCCGTCTCGGCTCGCACGGTACCGTTCGAGGCGCGCCCGATGTGCGGCGCCGTGTCGCGTCCGGTGAGGTACCCGACGAACATCCCGTTCTCCACCAGGTGAAAGCGCTGCGCGGGAACGCCGTCGTCGTCGAAGGCGAACGAGCCGATGGAGCCGGGGATCGTGGCGTCGGCGACGATGTTCACCAGGTCGGAGCCGTACCGGAAGTGGCCGAGCATCGACGGCTGCAGGAACGAGCCCCCCGCCAGCGAGATCTCGAGGCCCATGGCCCGATCGAGCTCGGTCGGATGTCCGCACGATTCATGGACCTGCAACGCCAGCTGCGCGCTGCCGACGATCAGGTCGAAGCGGCCGGCCGGGGCCTTCGGAGCGGAGAGCAGTGCCAGCGCTTCGTCGCGGATCTGCAGCGCCTTGGCCGGCATGTCCAGCTGTTCGATGAACTCCCACCCCGCGGCCTGGAAATCGCCGCCGAACGGGTTGGGGTACGTGCGGCGCTGGAACTCGCCGTCGTGGATCGCCACCGCCTCGATGCCGCCGCCCATCTCGGTGGTCGACTGCTCGATGAAGCTGCCGGCGCTCGACGCGAAGAGCTTCTCCTGGCGGTAGCAGGAGATCTCGCCGCTCACCTGGTGGATGCGCGGATCGCCCCGCATCGGCTCGGTGGCCCGCATGAGATGGTCGAGCTTCCGGTCGATCGGGACCGACCAGGGATCGATGCGGTACTCCGAGTGCGCCGCGGCCACGTAGGGCTCGACGTCGCTGAGCGTCACTTCCTGCGTCGAGGCGATGTTGCTCGCCGCCGCCACCTCCAGCGCCCGCTTGGCCGCCTTGCGGATCGACGCCTCACCGATGTCGCTCGTGGCCGCGAACCCCCACCCGTTCCCGACCAGCACCCGCACGCCCACGGCCCGGTCCACGGTGGAGGAGAGCTGGTCCACCTCCCCGTTGCGCACCTTCACATGCTGCTGCTGCGTCTCGGTAAAACGGATGTCCGCATACCGCAGCGACTGTTTCGCGAGCGACGCCAGAACCCCCTCGAGCTGTGCCCGCTCCGGTCTCATGAGGGGCGGGATTATAGAATCAGCGGTATGGGAATCGACGAAGTCATCGGCGACAAGCGCGAACAGATCCTCAGGATCGCTGAGAAGCATGGGGTGACGAGCATTCGCGTGTTCGGCTCCGTCGCCCGCGGAGACGCCGGTCCGGAGAGCGACGTCGACTTTCTGATCGAGGCGGGGCCGAACACGACACCGTGGTTTCCGGGAGGATTGGTGGCGGATCTGGAGGAGTTGCTCGGGAGGCATGTGGATGTCGTCGAAAGCGACGCCCTGCGTCCTCGTCTCGCCCCCTATGTCGTCGCCGAGGCTGTCGCGCTGTGAAGCGGGAGCGGGATCCGCGCGAATACCTCGACCACATCGTCCAGGCGATGTCGCATATCGCCGCGTGGGTCGCCGAAGGTCCGGACCAATTCGAGAACGACTACCGCACAAGACAAGCGCTCATCCGGACGCTGCAGGAACTCACCGAGTCGGTGAAGCGCCTCGAGCCATTGGTCGGGAAACGTTACCCCGAGGTTCCGTGGCGCGAAGTCGGCGCATTTCGCAATGTGATCGTCCATGATTACCTTGGACTCAAGCTTTCGCGAATCTGGGAGATTGCCAGCGAGCGAGTGCCTGAGTTGAAGCCGCACGTTGACCGCATGCTTGCCGACCTCCCTCCCGAGCGGCCGTCCCCCGGACACAAATGAGAGACAATCCATCTCAGGATCGCTGCGTACAATGCGTGTATGGGAATCGAGGAAATCCTCGGCGACAAGCGCGACGAGATCCTCAGGATCGCTGAGAAACACGGCGTGACGAGCATCCGCGTGTTTGGTTCGGTAGCCCGCGGAGACGCTGGCCCGGAAAGCGACGTCGACTTTTTGATCGAGACAGGGCCGAACACGTCCCCGTGGTTTCCGGGAGGGCTGGTGGCCGATTTGGAGGAGTTGCTCGGCAGGCATGTCGATGTGGCGACGCCGAAAGGACTGAACCGCTATCTTCGCGATGATGTCCTGGCTGAGGCTGTGAATCTGTGACGAGAAAGCCGGACGCGTACGTCAGGAACATCCGCGACTCGATGGCATTGCTTGACGAGTGGGCGGCGGAAGGCTTCGACACATTCTGTAACGACGCGAAGACGAACAAGGCCATCGTCCGAGCGCTGCATGAGGTCACCGAATCAGTGCAGCGGCTCGAGAAGCTGTGGGGGAAACGCTACCCGGAGCTGCCTTGGAAGCAGGTGATCAGCTTCCGCAACGTCGTCGTGCACGATTACCTCGGTCTCGACCTGCAACAGGTGTGGACCATCGTGACGAAGCACCTGCCCGAGCTCAAACCGCACATCCAGCGCATGCTCGCCGACCTCCCGCCCGAGCGGCCTCATTCTTGAAACCGGCTCCCTCCGTGTTGATCCGCGCCGTATTCATCCTCACTTTTTTCGTCTCCAGCGTTGCGTGTGCGGCGGATTGGGAGCGCGTGGCGCCGGGGGTCGAGTACCGGCACATCGTCCGCGGGACGATCGACGTGCACATCACGAAGATTCACCTCACGAACCGCGGGCTTCGGGTGATCGCGACCGGGGAGGCGGACATGGGGTTGACGGTCAGCGAGTTCGCGAAGAAGAACGATGCGATCGTGGCCATTAATGCCGATTACTTCGACACGGAGAGCCGGCCTCTCGGAGTGGCGGCCGGTCCCTGCGGGGTATGGGGGAAGGGCGATCCGAAGCTGGAGCGGCACCAGGGGCTGGTGGCGGTCGGGAACAGGCGCGCGGAGATCCAGAACCGTACCATGGTCGTGAAGCGCTGGATGAACGGGGCGGTCTCGGGATGGCCGGCGCTGATCACGGCGTGCGAGCCGATCAAGGACCTGCCCGGAAGCGATCACTTCACGCGTGCGCCGCATCCGCGCACCGCGGTCGGGTTGTCGCGCGACCGGAAGATCCTGTACTTCGTGGTCGCGGACGGTCGCCGCGAAGGGGTGCCGGGCATGACCCTGCCGGAGCTGGCGCTGTTCATGGACCAGGAGCTCGACGCGTGCGCCGCGATGAACCTCGACGGCGGCGGGTCGAGCGCGATGTGGGTGCGTGACGAAATCGTCAACCGGCCGAGCGACGGACCCGAGCGCAAGGTCGGCAATCATCTTGCCGTCGTCGCCGCGCGCGATTACGACGGCTGCAGCGAACGCGAGAAACGGACGAAGGATTAGCTGATGAAAGTGCTGGTAACCGGAGGTGCGGGCTTCATCGCCTCACATGTCGTCGACGCGTACGTCGAGCGGGGTCATGACGTCACGGTGGTCGATGACCTGAGCAGCGGGCGCCGCGAGAACGTCAACCCGAAGGCGGAGCTGGTCGCCGCCGACCTGCGCGACCCGAAGACGGTCGCGGACCTGCGGAAGCGGAAGTTCGAGCTGGTCAACCATCACGCCGCGCAGATCGACGTGCGCGTCTCCGTGGCCGATCCGGCCGCGGACGCGGAGCTGAACATCGTCGCGACGCTCCGTCTCTTTCAGGCGCTGATCGACGAAGGGGTGAAGAAGATCATCTTCGCCTCGAGCGGCGGCGCGGCGTACGGCGAGCCGCAGTACGCGCCGCAGGACGAGAACCATCCCGTCGCGCCGGTCTCGCCGTACGGCTGCGCGAAGGCTTCCATCGACAGTTACCTCTACTACTACCGCACCGTGCACAACGTCCGCGCGGTGTCGCTGCGCTACGGCAACGTCTACGGTCCGCGACAGCGGAAGGACGGCGAGGCAGGGGTGGTGGCGATCTTCGCCGGCCTGCTGCTCGACGGCCAGACCGCGCGCATCAACGGCACCGGCGAACAGACCCGCGATTACGTCTTCGTGGAGGACGTGATGCGCGCCAACATGGCCGCCTCCGAGCTCGACATCGACGGCATCTTCAACGTCGGCACCGGCGTCGAGACCTCGGTCAACGAGCTCTACGCCGGCCTGAGCGAAGCCCTCGGCATCGACCGTCCCGCCGAGCACGGCCCGGCGAAAGCGGGCGAGCAACTGCGCAGCGTCCTCGATGGGACGAAGCTGCGGAAGCTGGCAGGGCTGCCCGAGCCGGTGGCGTTGCGCGAGGGTTTGCGCCGCACGGTGGAGTGGATTCGGGGGTGATATGGAGTGCGGTAACGCCAGTTACCGCTCTTACTGTTGTTGTGCGTGCCTCGTGCGACGCACGAACAGAGGCAGTAAGAGCGGTAACTGGCGTTACCGCACTCCATAGAGCGTCTCGTACAGCGCTTCCAGCCGCTCCCGCGCCGTGTCGATGTTGAAGCGCGTCTCGATCTTGCGGATTGCTCCGGCACTCAGCGCTTCGTACTCGGACGGGTGGCCTTCGAACGAGGCGTGCAGCCGCGCGTACATCACCTCGGCGATGCGCTCGATGACCGCCTCGTACGCTTCGACGTAGCCCGGCTCCTTCGTACGGTAGAGCCACTGCCACTTGCCGACGTTTTCCTCGTTCTCGAAGGGGAGGAGCCAGCCGTTGATGCCGTCGTCGACGATCTCCGGCTGGGCGCAGGTGTTCGTGGCCAGCACCGGGGTCGCGTGCGCGAGCGCTTCGACGGGGGCGAAGCCGAACGTGTCCTGGAACGTCGGGAAGATGAAAAAGTCTGCTTCGTCCATCAGCCGCAGGACCTCGGCGTTGGGGAGCAGGCGATGGTGCGTCACCCCCTCCGTCGTGGCGAGCTTCGCGGTCTCGCGTTCCATGAGCGGGCGCGAGGGAGGGCCGAAGTAGTCGTGCTCGTCGAAGCGGAGCGACGTGACGATCGTCGTTTCCACCGGCACTCCCGCCCGGCGCAGCCGCTCGTGGGCGCGGATCAGCGCCGGGCCGCCTTTGAGCATGAAGTGGTGCGCCACGAACAGCAGCTTCAGTTTTCCCGAGCGCTGTTTCGGCGTCGTGCGGCGCAGGTGCATGGCGGGGTAGATGAGCTGCATCTTCGCCTCGAGCGCGGCGCGCCCGGCGAAGTTGCGGTTCTGCCAGCGGAACTGCCGCAGCCCGAACTCCGAGATCGCCACGAGGCCGCGGCAGCGATCGCCGAGCAGCCGTTGCTGCAGGAAGCGCTCGAGCCAGCCGAGGTAGCGGTCTTCCGGGACGCGCGGCAGGTAGTCCTCGAACGTGATGATGTACGGCGCGCGCCCGAGCAACGGCACCGCGTTGATGGTGTGCAGCGCGTCGTAGTCCGGCTCGGGGTAGAAGCCGAAGGCGTCGGCGCAATCGAAGAACCTGCGCAACGGCGTGAGCGGGCGTTTGAGGAAGACCGCGTTGCGCTGGCCGAGATCGATGAGGAAGGGGACGGGATAGCTGCGCGCGGTCCGGATACGGAGCGGAGCCTTCATGCGCTCCCTTTATGCGCTCATGGGCCGCGACGACCACGCGGTGGTCTTGTGGCGCCGCAGCATGGTCAGGATCCCGAAGAAGGCAGCCGCATTCACGAAGCAAAAGTAATACGGAACGGTGAAAAAGCGCGAGCGGCCGATCGGTCGATTGCGCACGAACGCGCCGATGAGCGCGAGCCCGTAGATCGCGAGCTGCCCCGCCAGCGTGACCATGTAGAACACCGAGGCTGTAGCGAGGAACACGTTCGCGACGAACAGCGGGATCAGGAAGTAGGCGATGAAGTGGCGGATCAGCTTGTGCGACAGCAGCTCGACCGAATAGAAGCCCGACGTCACCAGCGGCGCGCCGAGCTTGAGCAGCGCCGACACGGAGTGGTTCGTGATCCTGATCTTCCGCCGGAACTCCTCGGAGGCCTTGACCACCGCCTTCTCGTACGCCGTCGCGCGCGGCTCGTACAGCAGGCGGTAGCCCTGCGTCACGACACGCATCGAGATGGCCATGTCGTCCGACTGCGCCGGATCGGTGATCGGCGTGTACAGCGACCGCCGGATCGCGTACAGCAGCCCGTCGGCCGCGAAGACGCTGCCGATGCGGCTCTCGCGCACCTTCTGCCACTTGTCCCAGCGGGCGTACATCCCTTCGCCCTCGCCGGTGGCATCACCCTCGCGGACGACCGACGTGTTGCGCGCGCCACAGACGCCGCCCACCTGCGGATCGGCGAACTTGCGCGCGATCTCGCGCAGGGTGTGATGGTCGAGCAGAAAGTCGGCGTCGGTGAAGACGAGCACCTCGCCGCGGCTGAGGCGCGCCCCTTCGTTGAGCGCTTCCATCTTCCCCGGCTGCGGCAGGGCGACGAGCTGCACGCGCGGATCGGTGAAACCGCGCACGATCTCGTTCGTCCGGTCGACGGAGCCGTTCGACATCACCAGCACTTCGATTTTGTCGGCGGGATAGTCGAGGCCGAGGGTGTTCTCGATCTTCGCCGCGATGTTCCGCTCTTCGTTGTAGGCCGGCACGATGAACGTGACGAACGGCGTGACGTCCGCCTCCGCGACCGGCTTCGACCGGAACCGGCTCACGACCCACAGCAGCGCCGGATAGCCGAAGTAGATGTAGACGCAGACCGCCAGGCAGACCCAGAACACGACCGCCGCGACGATCAAGCCTTCACCTCGGATTCCAAACGCGATACGAGCTGCGCGACACAATCCTGGATGGTGAACTCGGCGCGCACTTTCTGCTGGCCGCGCACACCCATTTCCTTCGCCCGCTGCGGATCGGAGAGCAGCGTGCGCATCGCATTCGCCAGCTCCTCCGCGTCGCCCGGCTTCACCAGCAGGCCGTTCGTGCCGTGCTCGACGAGCTCCGGGATCCCGGAGATGGACGTGCTCACCACCGCCCGGCCGCTGGCCATCGCTTCCATCAGCGCGACCGGAATCCCTTCCATCTGACCGTCGCTGGCAATGATGCTGGGCAGGACGAACAGCGTCGCCTCCGCCATCATGCGCGCCACTTCATCCTGCGGACGCGGTCCCACTAGGACGAAGACGTCGCCGACGTTGCGCTCGCGGATCAGCTGCTCCAGCTCCGCGCGCATCGGACCGTGTCCGACCACGTCGCAATGGAACTTCACTCCCTCATCGCGGAGGATGCGGCAGGCTTCGATCAGGACCGGCAGTCCCTTGTACGGACGATGAGCGGCGACGCAGAGGATCTTCGGGATGCTCGTCTGCGTGGCCGACGAGATCGGCACCAGGTGGCGGGCGCGCTCCTCGTACGTCGACGGCTCGATCCCGACGTGCACGACGATGATCTTTCCGCCGCGCGTCTCCTCGGGATACAGCCGCTCCAGGAAGCGCCTGTTGAAGTCGGAGATCGAACGGACGAAGCGCGTCTCGCGCAGCTTCCAGCGCAGCAGGCTGCGGTCGACCTGGATGTCGTGCGCGTGTACGGTGAAGCTGAACGTGATGTCCGACAGCGCCGCGACGATCAGCGCCATGGTGGCGGGATGCGTCGCGTAGTGCGCGTGGATGTGCTTCAGCCCCTCGCGCTGCAGCTCCTGCGCGAGGTAGACCGACTTCGGGAAGATCGCCACCGTGCGGGCGAGTGTGCCCGGACGGGTGATCGTGCCGGCGATCAGGCGCCCCAGCAGCGATAGATACGTGAACGGACGCCGCACGAGCGTGCGCAGGTTCGCGGCCATGATCGGGCCGGAGAGGTACTTCGTGTACAGCGCGCGGCTGGTCCACGGTTTTGCCTCTTCGTGCACGACCGGCGGATCCTCGCGGAGCATGGGCACGAGCCGCACCGGCTGCGACTGCCGCTCCATCTCGATCATCTCGCGCAGGATGAACGTCTCGGTCACGGTCGGAAAGCGCGACATCAGCACCGCGACCGCGGGGCGCGTCTGGGGAAGAGAAGCCGCTGCCGCGCTCACTCCGCCAGGCTCCGGCGGATGATCTTGCGCAGGGTCTTCTGCGCGCGGCCCGATTCGTGGCCGCGGTGCGCCAGCATGTGCAGCGCCTTGGTGATCGTGAAGAGCCGCAGCGCATCGCGGTCGAGGTCGCCGTAGGCCGCACCGTACCCGGCGAGGAACGACTCGCGCAGCTTCGCGACGCGGCGCCGGCCGAGGAGGGAGTCGAAGCGGAGCTCGAGATCGAGCAGGAACTGCGCGACGTCTTCGAGCGGCATGCCTTCGCGGTACGCACCGAAGTTCGTCACGTCGACGCGCCCGACGCCGATGAAGATGTTGTCGGGTCGGTAGTCGCCATGCTGGCCGACCGCGGTGACCGGGTTCTCGCTGATGCGCGCCTCGAGCTCCTGGATGCACTCCACGATCTCATCGTGCGTGCGGGCGAGCGAACGGTCGGCGGCCACGGCCAGGTTGAGATCGCGCAGCGCGAGATAGACGATGGCCGTGAGGATGTTGCGGCCGTCGCCGGGGGCGCTGGTGTGCTCCTGCATGAGGCGGAGCCAGGTGCCGGCCTTGCGCAGCGCATCGCCGGCGCCGCGACGGGGAGCATCGACGATCGCGGCCAGCGAGCGGCCGTCGGCCCGCTCGAGCACGAGGGCCGCGTTCGGCTCATCGAACATCAGCAGGCGAGGCACGGTGTAGCGCGTGCCGCTCGAGGTGCGGTCGCCTTCCCTGGCCGCAAGAGTCTGGGAGAGCGTGGAGATGACCTCGAACTCGTGGCGCGCGTATTCGAGGGGCGAGACGTCTTCGTAGTCGCTGGCCGGCATCCGCACGATGACGTCGCGCTTGGCCACGCCGTCGCTGATCGTCACCTCGGCCACGAAGGCGTCGGTGCGATCGTGTACGCGCCGCACGCCGACCGCGGTCGCATCGAGGCGCGACCAGTTCATCGCCGCGATGCGCTCGGACGCGCTCCGGCCGACCGTGTCGAGCTGCTCGTTTCGGTCGAGGAGCTCGACCAGCGCGCCCATGTTCCGGGTCACGTCGAACGCCTGACGCACTTTCTGCTGCCCGGCGCGGCCCATGCGCTCGCGAAGCTTCGGATCGCGCACCAGGCGGGTGATGGCCTGAGCCACGCGCTCCGGATGCGCGGCATCGACGAGCAGGCCGCTCACCTCGTGGCGCACGAGCTCCGGGATGCCGGAGATCGAAGCCGCGATGACCGGCTTGCCTGCCGCCATCGCTTCCATGAGCGAGATCGGGATGCCGTCCATCTGCCCGTCGGTGGCGACGATGCTGGGGAGGACGAAGATGTCGCTCTGCCCCATGAGCTGCGCGACCTCGTGCTGCGGGAGCGCGCCGAGGAGGCGGACGGAGTCGGAGATGCCATGCTCGGCGATCCACTGCTCGGTGACCGGCTTCAGCGGACCCTCGCCGACGATGCGGCACTCGACGTTCACTCCCGCCTTCACGAGACGGGCGCAGGCATCGACGAGGTAGGGGAAGCCGCGGCTCGGCGTCAGCTCCGCGACGGACAGGATCAGCGGGCGCTCGTTCGTGTTGGCGTGCTCGGAAGCCGCTTCCTCGTAGACGTCCGGCTTCACGCCGGTGCGCACCACCTCGATCTTGCCGTAGGTTTCCTCCGGGTAGAGACCGGAGAGGAAGGCCTTGTTGAAGATCGAGATCGAGCGGACGAACTTCGCCCTGCGGATCTTCTCCCGCAGCAGGAGGCGATGCACGAACACGTCGGGACCGTGCACCGTGAAGCTGTAGGTGAGGTCCGTCAGGGACGAGATGACGTACGCCATCGTCGTGGCGTGGGTCGCAAAGTGTGCGTGCAGGTGGCGCACGCCGCGCTCCGGCAGGATCACCGAGAGGTGCACCGACTTCGGGAAGAGGGCGAGCGTGCGCAGCAGCGTCGAGGGGCGGACGAACGTGCCGGCGATCAGCGTCAGCAGCAGCTTCAGGTAGTTCGCCGGCTGCTTCAGGAACACGGCCACATTCGAGCGGAGGATCGCCCACGACCATAACGGCGTGAAGAGCGCGCGGCTGACCCACGGCTTCGCTTCCTCGTGCACCACGCGCTGGTGGCCGTACAACGCGGGGACGACCACCACCGGCTGTCCCTGGCGTTCGAGCTCGTTGATCTCGCGCAGCACGAACGTGTCGGCGAGATGCGGGAAGCGGAGCATCAGGATGGCGATGGCGCCGCGGACGCGCGGCTCGGCTGCCGGCGCGGCCTGCCGCGCTGGCTTGGTCTGCTGGTCGGCCATCGTGAGGACGGTGGTCGTTACCCGTGCGGCCTGCTTTTCCTTGCGCGCAGACGGCTCGGGCCTCGAGCTCATTACTCCGCGCCTTTCCCGGTGAACACGACTTCCACCGTGCGCAGCAGGATCTCGAAATCGAGCGACAGGCTCCAGCGGTCGACGTACTCGCGGTCGAGCTGCAGTCCCTTGTACCCGACCATGTCGCTGCGGCCGCTGACCTGCCACAGCCCGGTGATGCCGGGAGGGGTGGCGAAGCGGCGGACCATCGAGCGGCGGGGAAGCTTGGCCAGGTCGATCTCGCGCAGCGGGCGCGGGCCGACCAGGCTCATCGTCCCTTCCAGGACGTTGAAGAGCTGCGGGAGCTCGTCGAGGCTGTACTTGCGGAGGAAGCGGCCCACCGGCGTCACACGCGGATCGTTCTTCGGCTTCACGAACGCTTCGCCGTTGCCGCTGGCCATCTTGTCGGCGTCGACGCACATCGTGCGGAACTTGTACATCGCGAACTGATTGCAGCGGAACCCGATCCGTCGCTGCCGGAAGATGATCGGGCCGCGGCTGGTCAGCTTGATGAGGGCCATGATCGCGAGAAAGACCGGTGTGAGCAGGGTGATGATCACCGTCGAGGCGAGGAGGTCGACCGCGCGCTTGGCGCGGGCGCCGATCGGGTGGCGCGTCACGAGGTCGTAGTAATAGGCGCCACCTCCGGAGCCTGTCTCCTCATCCGGAAAGACAAATCCCTGGACGCGGCTGCGCAGTTTGCGCTCGGCCGCTTTTTCCGCGGGGGACATGCCGCTGTATCGCGCGGCTTCGTATTCGAAATGATAATCAGACATGGGACCCTGCATGACTCGCGACTGCGTGGCGGAGCGAACGGCAATTGCTGAAATTGCTACGACGCTGCGAGCATCGTGACCGGGCATTTGTGCAAATTCATCGCCAAATGATTGACCGGCGTGACGTAGATCACACTCGCGCTTGCGACGGCAGCAGCGTTGCACTGTCGCGCTCGCGTGCCTCCCGCTCCCATTCGCCTGCTGTGGCTGCTCGATACCCTCGGCATCGGCGGAGCCGAAGGGCTGGCCATCCCGTTCGCGCGCTCGCTCGACCGCTCCCGCTTTCAGCTCTACGTCGGCTGTCACGGAAAGCTCGAAGACAGCGCCGTAGAGCGCGAACTGCGCAGGCTGGGGGTCCCGCTCTTGGAAGTCGGTGCCCGCAATCTCCGCGATCGCGCGGCGTTCAGGCGCCTGGTCGAGTTCGTCAAGCGTGAAAAGATCGACGTCGTGCACGCGCACCTGACGTACTCGGCTGTCTGGAGCGCGTTGCTGTCTCGCTCGACGAGCATTCCGTCCTTCGCGTCGCTGCACGTCGCTCCTGCCGCGACACGCGAATTTCGGAAAACTTTGCGCTTCCGCCTTGCCACCGATCTACGGGACAGGCTCATGCGTTTCCTGCTGAATCGATGGTCGAACGGCGTCATCACGGTCTCGGAAGCCTTGCGGCAGACCTACCTGGAAGCCGGCGGTCTCCGCCCGGAGAAAGTGCAGGTCGTACACAACGGCATCGAGCTGGGGCGGTTCCAGCGCGACCGCGCAGAGACGCGGGCGCGGCTCGAGCGCGACTTCGACATCCCGGGCGGCGCGCCGATCCTCGTCACCGTTTCCGTGCTGCGCCCGGCGAAAGGAATCGAGGTCCTGCTCGACACCGTCCAACGCGTGCCGGGAGCGTACTTTCTGATCGTCGGCGGCGGTCCGAAGGAGGAGGAGTTTCGCCAGCTGGCCGCAACGAGCGGGGTGGGGGAGCGGGTACGCTGGGCCGGCTTCCGCACCGACGTCGATGCGCTGCTCGCGGGCTGCGACCTGTTCGTCCATCCCAGCCTGGCCGATGCCTTTCCGACCGTGCTGCTCGAAGCGATGGCTGCCGGGCTGCCGGTGATCGCCTCGCGCGTGGGAGGCATCCCGGAGATCGTCGTGCCCGGCGTGACGGGCGAGCTCGTGCCGCCGGGCGATCCGGCTGCACTCGCCTCCGCGATCGACAAGCTGCTCGCCGACCGCGCCGCCATGGCGCGCATGAGCGAAGAGGCGCGGCAGCGCGCGCAGCGCGAGTTCTCCGCGGAAGCGTGGCTGGCGCGCCTGGGGAAGCTCTACGAAGAGGTAGCCTGAGGATTGAGGATTGAGGATTGAGGAGTAGCGCCCGGGTCGTTCATCCTCAATCCTCAATCCTTCATCCTCAATCCGCCTCTCTCCCCCGGGCAAACCGTTTGCAGAATCGGCGGCTCGTCAGTAGCGCAGCAAACTTCACCGTCACAACACCGTCGAGCCCGGGAGATCAACGCTTCATGTCCAAGTCACGCGCTGCCGTTCTGCTGTCGTTCCTTTGTGCCATTGCTGTAACGTCCGACGTAGAAGCGGCGCGCCGCCGCTCGGCACGGCACCCCTCGATCACCCCCAACCCGCTGTATGCGCAGGGCGGCTACGCCGACCGCACCAGCGTCGCGCAGGGATCGTCGATCGACCTTCACATCGCCTCGAGCAGCTCCCCGTTCACCGTCGAGATCATCAATCTCGCGAACGACACCGTGATGCGCACCATCCCCAACGTCACCTCCGAGGCGCGCAACTGCACCGGCCTCTCCTCGGATGGCTGCGACTGGCCCGTCACCGCCACCCTCGACATCCCCATGGACTGGCCGAGCGGCTACTACGTGGCCCGCTTCCCGACCACCATCGGGAACAAGTACATCTTCTTCGTCGTGCGCGCAGCGAACCCCTCCAGCACGGCCGAGACCCTGGTCGTCGTCTCCACGCACACGTATCTCGCGTACAACACCTACGGCAATCTCAACGTCTATCCCTCCAACTCCCCGAACCGCATCGGCGTGGTCTCATTCGACCGTCCCTTCCACGACGACTCCGGCCGCGGACGCTTCCGCCGGTGGGACAAGCCATTCCTCGACTTCCTGACCGCGAACAACATCCCGTACGAAGTCGCGACCGACCACGACCTCGAAGATCCTACCCTGCTCCCCCGCTACAACCTGGTGGTGCTGGTCGGCCACTCGGAGTACTGGACGGCCACCGCGCGGGCCAACATCGAAGCCTTCAGCGCGCAGGGCGGCCACATCGCCGTCTTCGGCGGCAACACGATGTGGTGGCAGGTGCGGCTCGAGGACGACGGCCGCACCATGGTCGTCTACAAAGACGCCGCGCTCGATCCGCTCACCGGCACCGACAACCCGCGCGTGACCGTGAACTGGTTCGCCGACCCGGTCTTCCGTCCCGAGAACCTCATCATGGGCTCGTCGTTCCGCCATGGAGGCTACACGAACCGCGACGACACCCTCCCGGTCGAGCAGCGCACCGGCTACACGGTCACCGATCCGACGAGCTGGGTCTTCAATGGACTCGGCCTCACCGCGGGGACGCAGTTCGGCAAGCTCGCCGCGGGCGCCGAAACGGACGGCGTGCTCTTCACCTGCGGCATGAACGGACTGGCGGCTGCGCCTGACGGTTCCGACGGCACTCCGCTGAACTTCCACATCCTTGCCACGGTCCCTGCCGAAGCGGGTTACGGGACGGTCGGCCTGTACACGAACGCCCAGGGCGGCGTCGTCTTCAACGCCGGGACCCAGGACTGGACGCACGCGCTGGCGACCGATCCTGTCGTCGCGCAGGTCACGCGCAACGTGCTGACCCGCCTCTCGACCGGCGAGCGCGTCCAGTACGACCCCGTCCAGTCGAGCATCCGGATGCGGGACACGTTCAACTGTCCCCAGCCGCTTCCCGATCTGCTGCCCGGCTGGCGCGGCGAAGAGGCGGGACTGAAGCTGACCTCCGGCTGTGCCTACGAAGGCCCGACCGGGCTCGAGCTCAGCGGCCCCGCGCGCATCTTCATCTCGCGCAACTTCGCGCCGACCAACAACAACACTGCCGTGCTGCACTCCCGTTTCTACGTCAACGCGGACGCGGTCACCGGGGGCGATCCGTACGGCCTGTACATCCTCAACCTGCGCCGCGGCACGGTCGCGACGCGGGTTGCGCGCGTGGAGCTCGATCCGGTCGAAAAGGAAGTCCGCCTCGTGCAGTACAACCCGGACGGCACGACCGGCAACCGCACCGACTGGGTGCCCCTCGGCGGCAGCGGCTGGCACTCCATCCAGGCCGGCTGGCGCTCGCCCGGCCTGCTGACGCTCCGCGTCGACGAGGGGACGGAGCTCACCATCGACAATCCCAATGCCGGCCAGAGCGTGAACGAAATGCAGCTGTTCGTTCCCGCCGACACCGCCGGCACGAATGGCCGGCTCTGCGTCGATGCGCTCGCCAGCGGCCTGGAGGCCATTCCGGCCGTCGCGCCGCTGAGATGAATGCAGCACGTTGAGCACGGCAAGCAGGTTGCACAACCGTCGCGACAGCGCGGTTCTCGTTACGTGCAGTTCAACCTCCGACCCGTAGCACCAGACCAACGGAACTGACCATGAGCCATCGATTGAATCTCGTCACCGCGATCGCGTTGACGCTTGCACTTCCGTCGGACGCGGCGGACGTGCGCGTGCGCAAGATGCACGTGACCCCGCTGGCCGTACCGGGACAGCCGCACGCTCCCGATGAGCCGATCCCCGCCGCCCCGCGCCGCCATCGCGGCGTCGAGACGAATGCCGTGAACACGAACCTCAACGTGGGGCCGTCGACGCTGCTCGTCTATCCCGTCGCCGGTGAGATCGCTCTCGACGGCGGCGATCTCTCGATCCCGTACTACGTCGACCTCGATCCGAGCGGCGTCCGCCGCGATTTCGACTGCACCGACCTCACCTTCAACGGCCACGAGGGGCACGATCCGTACATCCGGAGCTTCCGCGAGCAGGCCATCGGGGTGCCGGTGTTCGCGGTGCTCGACGGCCGGGTCATCGACATCCGCGACGGCGAGGTGGATGAGAACACCAACAACAACCCGAACGCCCGCGCGAACTACATCACGCTGCGCCACGCCAACAACATGACCACGCAGTACGTGCACCTCCGCCGGGGGAGCATGCCGTTCCAGATCAACGACATCGTGTCGGCCGGTACGCAGATCGGCCTGGTCGGCAGCAGCGGCATGAGCACCGGGCCGCACGCCCACTTCGAGGTCCTTTACGGTGAGGAAGCATTCGAGCCGATGGCCGGTCCATGCCGCCCGGGCCGCAACTTCTTCGACAGCCCCGTCCCGCCGAAGAGCGAGGAGTTTGCGCTCGTGGGCGCGACGCTGAGCACGCTCTCGTTCGACAGCGTCCGCCCGGCGCCGTATGACGACGCGCCGCATACCGGCACGTTCACGCGCGGCCAGCAGACCATCTATTTCAAGGCGGACGTCGCGAACGTCGGCGCGACCACGCAGTACGAGCTGGAGTTGCTGCGTCCCGGGAGCAGCACCCCCATCCCCGTCGCCAACGGCCACCTCATCTCCTACGACGCGTCCCTGGCCGCGGTCTGGTGGGCGATCGACGTCGACCTGAACGCCACCGGCACCTGGACGCTCCGGCTCAACGTGGACGACGAGCACACGTACGTGCGCCCGTTCACGGTCGTGAACACGTTCGCCGAGATCGTGAACCGCGCACCGAAGCCGATCACCACCACCCTGCATCCGATCCGCGCCGGCGACGTGCCCGTCTGCCGCGTGACCGGCGACGCGCTGGCCGATCCCGACTACGACGTCGTTTCCTATCGCTATCTCTGGCAGGTCGACGGAGTCACCGTCCGCGACGCCACCACGGCCGCGCGCACCGACGCGCTCGCGCGGAACCTCGTCCGCGCGGGTAATACCGTCAGCTGCGCCGTCACTGCCTCGGACGGCACGCTCAGCACGCAGGCCGCGCCTGCCTTCGCGGACGTCCATTCAGTGCGGCGCCGCGCGGTGAGGAGACCCTGAAAAGAAAGCTGTACCGTGCGGTCCGGGCGGCGCTGCTGAGCTCACTCGGCGCGCCGCTCTCGTTTTTCCTGGCAGGCCGCGCGACCTGCCTCATGTATCACCACATCGCTCCCGGCCCGGCCGTGCGGCCGGCGACGCGCTTCCGGCCGAACCTGGAGCTCTTCGTGGCCGAGGAGGAGTTCGAGCAGCAGATCCGTCACGTTGCGGCGAACTACGAATGCCTCTCCGTCGATGAAGCCGTGCAGGCGCTCGAGCGCGGCAGGCTGCCGCGGCGCACGGTCGTCGTGACGTTCGACGACGGCTATCGCGACAACCTCCTCGCGGTGCCGATCCTCGAGCGCTACAACGTCCCGGCCGCGATCTACATCACTACCGGCGCGATCGCGCGGGCGCGCACGTTCTGGTGGGACGAGCACGAGACCATCCTGGAGCGCCTCGAAGCGCTGCAGTTGTCGTGGCGCGGCACGCCGCGCCAGTGGGACCTCTCCTCGCTCGCCCTGAAGCAGCAGGCGTTCGGCGACCTGAACCTGATGTTCAAGGCCCTTCCGCCCGCCGAGCAGGACGAACTGCTCGCCGTCCTTCGCGACGCCGCGCGTGCCGCGGGCAGCGAGCCTCCGTACTTTGACCACGAGGCGATGCTGTCGTGGGACGAGGTGGTGGCGCTCGACCGCGAGCCGCTCATCACCATCGGCGCTCATACCGTCGATCACTTCGTGATGCGCCAGCTGGCGGAGGAAGAGCTCCACCGCCAGATCCACGAGAGCCGCACCGACCTCGAACGCCACCTCGGGCACCCGGTCACCCATTTCGCCTATCCCTTCGGCCGCGAGGAGCACGCCGATGTCCGCGAGTTCGAAGCGGTGGCGAACGACGGCTTCGCATCCGCGGTGACGACCCGCCCCGGCCACTGGAGAGCGTCGGCCCCTCACGCCCTCCCGCGCCTCTCTGTCGATTACAGCGACACGATGGACGACTTTCGCTGGAAGCTGAGCGGCTGGTCCGCGGTGCTGCAGCGGCTGTCTCAGAGACGTGCGGCGCCGATCCCGGCCAGGGTCTGACGATCTCTCGGTGTGCCGATTCGCACGGTGGGTGTGCACGAGCACTTGATGGGCGTGCACGAGCACTTGAGGGGTGTGCACGACCTCTAGTTTGATGTGCGCCGCTCACTAATTTGATGTGTCCGATCACACCTTTCGAGTGCTCGTGCACACCTTTCGAGTGCTCATGCACACCTTTCGCGTGCCCATGCACACCTTTCGAGTGCTCGTGCAGGCCTTTCGAATGCTCGTGCAGATCTTTCGAGTGCTCGTGCACACGTTTCGTTCAAACGTGCGCCTCGCCTGCACGCCTCACGCTTTCGGGTAGCATGCAGCCGTGGATGCTGAGCGGTGATTCAGACTTCGGTGGCCATCGCCGCGAGGCGCATCCAATGGCAGGAACAAATTCGATCGAAGCCTGAGTTCTCGCCCGGAGCATGTGGTACAACTCGCGGCCGATGGCTCGCCGGCGTATCACCCTGACGCTTCTCGCGCTCATCGCCGTGCAACTGCTCGGCTCGATGGCGTTCGCGTCGGTGTGCCTGGAACCGTGCCCTGACGACACGGAGAACACGAGCTGCCCGCCGGTGTGCGCTCTCTGCACGACCTGCACGCACGCACAGCAGGCCATCGTGCAGACGATCGTGACGGCCGGACCGCATCAGATCGCGCGGCACGCCTTCCACGCGCAGCCAGGCGGCACGCCGTCGCAACTGGCCGACGACATCTTCCACGTTCCGCTCGCGGCCTGACCTCCTCCTCTTCTCGACATCCGAGATCCCCGAGAGGTAGTCATGAACCCTGTTCGTGCGACCGCGCTGGTCGCATTGTCATTGATCTCTGTCGCGGTCCAGGCAGAGCAGATCACTCTTTCCGAAGCCATCAGGCGGGCGACCGCAGGGAACGCGGAGCTGACCGCGCTCGCCGCCGAGCTGCGCGCCGCTGAAGCGTCCACGCGCCAGGCCGGGCGCCGCGCGAATCCCGAAGTCGAGCTGTCGGTCGAAAACGCCGGTGCCGAAGAAGCGGCAACAGAGACGACCGTCGCGGTGGGGCAACTCGTCGAGCTTGGCGGTGACCGGCGCGCGCGTGTCGACGCAGCGACGGCCGCGCGCGACATCGTCATGCTGGATCACGAGGCGCGCCGCCGCGACGTAGAAGCGCGCGTGCGAACGGCATTCGCTTCATTCGTCGCAGCGCAGCAGCAACTCTCCATCGCTCGTGAGAACCTCACGTCAGCGGAGGCCGCGTTCGGTGCGATCCGGGACCGCGTGGCCGCAGGGAAGGTCTCGCCGATCGAGGAGACCCGCGCCGGTGTGACGGTCTCGATGGAACGCATCGAACTGTCCCGCGCGGAGGCGGACGTGCAGAGCGCGCGCATCGGCCTCGCCTCGACATTCGCTCCGACAGGGGGCGGCGGCGCGGCCGATCTCGTCGCGGTCGAAGAAGATTCGACCGCCGCCTCCAACGCTGTCTCTGCAACCGTGGATGCGCATCCGGAGCTGCGACGCGCGGAGACAATCGTGGTGCAACGCGAGGCGGAGGCACGAGTCGAACGCGCGCGCGGCGTGCCGGATCTGCGCGCGAGCGCCGGTGTCCGCGGCTACGAAGGCGGCGACGGCCCGGCCGCTGTTGCCGGCGTGTCGATGTCCCTCCCCTTTTTCGACCGCAATCGTGACGCGGTCGCCGCGGCACTGGCGCGTGTCGAAGCCGCACGCGCCGACGTTGTCGCGGCACGGGTCAGGCTCACGCGTGACCTCGACGAAGCGCGGATTCGGCGCACTGCGGCGCAACAGAACGTAGACCGCTTTCGCGCCGAGATCATCCCGGCGGCGGAGAGCGTCCACGAAGCGATCACCGAAGGCTACCGCCTCGGCAAATTCGGCTATCTCGAAGTACTCGACGCGCGACGCACGCTCGCCCAGGCACGACAGCAACACGTCGCGGCCCGGCGCGAGCTCGAGCTCGCCCGCATCGAGGTGGAGCGTCTGACTGGAGGATGGAAGTGAGCGCAAAAACTCTGCGGGCGCTGCTCGCGTTGATGGTGGTGATGACCGTCGCCTGCGGAGGCAGGAAAGAAGAGGAGCACGCCGACGAACACGGACACGGCGCCGCCGAATCGGAGGCGAAGGGGCCGCATGGTGGCCGCATGCTGCGCGACGGCGACTTCGGCATCGAAGTGACGATCTTCGAGCAGGGCGTGCCGCCCGAGTTCCGCCTCTACGCGTTTGACGGCGACAAACCGATCGCGCCGAGTCAGGTGACGGCGCAGATGCAGCTCGTCCGGCTCGATCGCACCGAGCAGATCGCGTTCGCGCCGAAGAACGACTATCTCCTCGGTAATGCCGAAGTCGTGGAGCCGCATTCGTTCACCGTGAAGCTGCGCGTCACGCACGACGGCAAGAGCCGCGACCTCGCTTACGAGCAACTCGAAGGACGGGTGCACATGACCGCCGAACAGGCGCGCGAGGCGGGCCTCGCCGTCGAGCCGGCCGGACCTGCGGCGATCGACGCCGCGATCACGCTCCAGGGCGAAGTCGCCCTCAACGCCGATCGCACGATCCACATCGTGCCGCGGGTCAACGGCGTCGCCGCGCGTGTCTCCAAGAACCTCGGCGATCGCGTGTCGCAGGGTGAAGTCCTCGCAATCGTCGAGAGCGGCGACATCGCCGGTCTGCGCAGCGACTACCTCGCCGCCGTGCGCCGGCAACAACTGACCAGGGCAACCGCCGACCGCGAGGAAGAGCTGTTCCGGAAGAAGATCTCGTCGCAGGAAGAGTATCTGCGTGCGAAGAACGACTACGACGAAGCAAGCATCGCCGTCCGCAGCAGCGGCCAGAAACTGAGCGCAATCGGCATCGCGCCTGCCGCCGCCGGTCAGGGGAACCTGTCGAGCATCGCCCTTCGCTCCCCCATCACCGGCAGCGTGATCGCGAAACATCTCAACCCCGGCGAGGCCGTCGAGGCGTCCGACTCCGTCTTCGCCGTCGCCGATCTCTCCACCGTATGGGTCGAGATTGCCGTCCCGGCGAACCACATCGGCGCGGTCCGTTCCGGCCAGAGCGTCACCGTCACCGCGCCGGCGACCGGCCTCCGCACCACCGGCACCGTCTCGTACGTCGGCGCGCTGGTCGGTGGCGAGAACCGCAGCGCCCAGGCGCGGGTCGTCCTGCCCAATCCACGCGGCCAATGGCAACCCGGCATGTTCGTCAGCGTGCAGCTCACCACCAGCCGGCAGAACGTGCCGCTCGCGGTGCGTGCCGAAGCGCTGCAGACCTTCCGCGACTGGAGCGTCGTCTTCATCCAGGTCGGCGACGACTACGAAGTGCGGCCGCTCGAGCTGGGCCGTCGCGACGAACAGTGGGTCGAAGTGACGGCCGGTCTCCCGCCGGGCCAGCGGTACGTCACGAAGAACAGCTTCATCCTCAAGGCCGACGCCATGAAAGCCGGGGCGAGTCATGACCACTGACGCGCCCTCCGGCTTGCTCGAACGGCTGCTGCACTTCTCCATCCGGCGGCGCTGGCTGATCGTGGTGCTCGTCGCCGCCATGGCGCTGCTGGGCGTCTACAACTACATGCGGCTGCCGATCGACGCCGTGCCGGACATCACGAACGTCCAGGTGCAGATCAACACCGCCGCGCCCGGCTATTCGCCCTTCGAGGTGGAGCAGCGCATCACCGTCCCGATCGAGTCCGCCATGGCGGGCATTCCTCATCTCGACCATACCCGTTCGTTGTCGCGCTACGGCCTCTCGCAGGTGACGGTCGTCTTCGACGACGGCACCGACATCTACTTTGCGCGGCAGCTTCTGAACGAGCGCTTGCAGGAAGCGAAGGAACGTCTGCCGGAAGGGCTGGCACCGGCGATGGGACCGATCGCCACGGGACTGGGCGAGATCTTCCTCTGGACCGTCGAGGCAAAGCCGGGAGCGACGAAGGAAGACGGCACGCCGTACACCGACGCCGACCTGCGCACGATTCAGGACTGGATCATCCGCCCGCAGCTTCGCAACGTCGAAGGGGTCGCCGACGTGAACTCGATCGGCGGATACGTGAAGCAGTATCACGTCACGCCGATGCCCGACCGGCTCGTCGCGTACGGCCTCACGTTCGACGACATCCTGACCGCGCTCCAGCGCAACAACGCCAACGTCGGTGCCGGCTACGTCGAGCGCGGCGGCGAACAGTACCTCGTGCGTGTGCCCGGCCAGGTCAAGACGCTGGACGAGGTCCGGCAGATCGTCGTCGCATCGAGCGGAGGCACGGTCATTCGCATCGCGGACGTGGCCACGGTCGGCGATGGGCGCGAGCTGCGGACCGGAGCGGCGACGAAGAACGGCCGCGAAGTGGTGATCGGTACGGTGTTCATGCTCATGGGCGAGAACAGCCGCACGGTGTCGCGCCGCGTGGCGGCGCAGATGGACGAGGTCCGGCGCTCGCTTCCGCCCGGAGTCGAGGCGAAGACCGTTTACGACCGGACCAACCTCGTCGACGCGACGGTCGAGACGGTGACGACGAATCTCTTCGAGGGTGCCATCCTCGTCATCGCCGTCCTGCTCCTGTTTCTCGGAAACTTCCGCGCGGCGATCATTACCGCGCTGGTGATCCCGCTGTCGATGCTCTTCACGATCACGGGCATGGTCTCGAACAAGGTGAGCGGAAATCTGCTCAGCCTCGGCGCGCTCGACTTTGGGCTGATCGTCGACGGTGCTGTGATCATCGTCGAGAACTGCGTGCGCAGGCTCGGCGAAGCGCAGCATCGGCTCGGGCGCCTGCTCAACCGTGAGGAACGGTTCTCGGTCGTCTTCTCGGCGTCGAAGGAAGTCCGGCGCGCCACGATGTTCGGGGAGCTGATCATCATGATCGTGTATCTCCCGATCCTGACGCTCACCGGCGTCGAGGGGAAGATGTTCCGGCCGATGGCGTTCACCGTCATCGCGGCCCTCCTCGGCGCGCTCATCCTCTCGGTGACGTTCATTCCGGCGATCGTGGCGCTCGTGCTGCGGGGGCCGATCCGCGAAAAGGAGAACCGCGTCGTCGCCGGCGCGCGCCGCCTCTACGATCCCGCGCTGCGATGGGCGTTGCGCAACACGAAGACGGTCATCGCGGGAGCCTTGATCCTGCTCGCGATCTCGGGCGCCGTCGCCCTCAGCCTGGGCTCGGAGTTTCTGCCGAGCCTCGACGAAGGCGATCTCCTCGTCCACGCCCTGCGCATCCCAGGTACGAGTCTGACGCAGGCGGTCGCGATGCAACACACATTGGAATCGCATTTGGCAGCCGTGCCCGAGGTGAAGGAGGTGTTTGCGAAGATGGGCACTGCCGAGATCGCGTCCGATCCGATGCCGCCCAGCGTGGCCGACGTGTACGTCATGCTCAAGCCGCAGTCGGAGTGGAAACGCGGCCGCTCGAAGGAGGAAGTCGAGGAGCAGATCGAAACGGTTCTTCGCGCCATCCCCGGCAACAACTACGAGTTCACGCAGCCCATCCAGATGCGCTTCAACGAGCTGATCGCCGGCGTGCGGAGCGACGTCGCCGTGAAGCTGTTCGGCGACGACATGGACGTCCTGCAGGAAACGGGCGAGGAGATCGAGCGCGTCCTCCGTGGCGTCGAAGGCGCCGAAGACGTGAAGCTCGAACAGATCACCGGCCTGCCCGTGCTGACCGTGGACGTCGACCGCGCCGCCGCGGCGCGTTACGGCGTGGCGATGGCGGATGTGCAGGAGGTTGTAGCGATGGCGATCGGCGGCACGCCGGCCGGCGAGATCTTCGAAGGCGACCGCCGCTTCGACATCATCGTGCGGCTGCCGGAGGAGCTGCGCGGCAACATCGCCCGCCTCGGCGAGCTCCCCATTCCACTTCCGGCCACGGGCGACGGGCCGCGAAGGCAGATCCCGCTCTCGACGATTGCAAAGATCGACGTAACGCTTGGCCCGAACCAGGTCAGCCGCGAGAACGGAAAGCGCCACATCATCGTCACGGCGAACGTGGGCGGCCGCGACCTCGGCTCCTTCGTGACCGACGCACAGGCGGCGATCCTCGGCGGTGTGTCCGTGCCGGCGGGCTACTGGATCGACTGGGGCGGCCAGTTCCAACAGCTCCTTTCCGCGCGCCGGCGCCTGATGATCGTCGTCCCCGTCGCGCTCCTGCTGATCCTGATGCTTCTCTACGCCACCTTCGGCAGCGTGAAGGATGCGTTGCTCGTGTTCACCGGCGTGCCGCTGGCCCTTACCGGCGGCGTGTTCGCGCTGGCGCTGCGAGGCATTCCGATCTCCATTTCCGCGGCGGTCGGATTCATCGCACTCTCGGGCGTCGCGGTGCTGAACGGCCTGGTCATGATCTCCTTCATCCAGCGGCAACGCGCCGATGGGATGGCGCTGGACGAGGCGATTCACGAAGGGTCGGTGTCGCGCCTGCGGCCCGTGCTCATGACGGCGATGGTGGCCGCACTCGGATTCGTGCCGATGGCGATCGCTACCGGCACGGGCGCGGAAGTCCAGCGGCCTCTCGCCACAGTGGTAATCGGCGGCATCATCTCGTCCACCCTGCTGACGCTGGTCGTGCTGCCCGTGCTCTACCGGCTCGTTCACGCGAGAACCGAGCGGCGTGCGCACGAACGGGCGGCGGCCGGAGACGCATTGGCCGCAGGTTGAGGAGAGTCATGCACACAGAAACCGCGAAAGGCGCACTCGAACGGGTTTGGTCGCTTCCGGCGGCGGTGATGCTCCGGCGCGCCCGCGTTACCGTCGGCGGATGCAACCCTCACGAGGGACCGGCAGCCGCTTCGATCATCGGCAGCCTCGCGTTCTCCGCGCGCGCCGGTTCGTAAGCGCGCACCGGGCCGGAGCGGAACGGCAGCGCGATCATCCAGAGCAGCGACTGTGTCGTCTCCTGCGGGTATTGCGGCATCCCCGCGACGATCGGGGCAGCGGCGGCACCGCGGTACGTGCCGCAGAGGTGATCCCACCATGGGAGATTGAAGTCGAAGTTCGTGTTCATGTCCGCCGGTGCTTCGGAGTGATGGACGCGGTGCATGGCCGGTGTGACCACGAAGACACGAAGAACGCAGTCGAGTGGCCCCGGCAAGCGCACGTTCGCATGATTGAAGATCGACGTCGCACTCAGCACGATTTCGAACAGCACCACGACCGGCGCCGGAGCACCGATGAGCAGCACCATCGCCGCCTTGAGAACCATCGACAGGATCATCTCCAGCGGATGGAAGCGGATGCCCAGGCTGGCGTCGAAATCGCGGTCGGCGTGATGCACCTGATGGAGCGCGAAGAGTCGCGGCACGGCGTGGAAGACCACGTGCTGCAGCCAGAGCAGGAAGTCGAGGAGCACGAACGCGCCGGCTGCGAGCATCCACGGCGGCAGCTCGACGACGCGGAGAATGCCGAGCCCATGACGTTCGGCATAGACCGCCGCGCCCACGGCGCCGGCGGGGAACAGCAAGCGGACGAGCAGCGAATTGACGAGGAGCAGGCCACCGTGACGGCGCCAGCGTGCCGCACGCGGCACGGTCAGCGGCCGTTCCTCCATGACCACCTCGAGCGCGGCCATCGCCAGGAAGATCCCCGCGAACACGGCGAGGCGGATCACGCCTTCGTTTTGTACGAGCGTATTCAAGCCGTCGCTCCCTCGCCTGCCTCGACGCGGAGACCGGCCGAACGCCATTCCAGTACGCCGTCCGGCAAGTGACGCGCGCGGCGCCCGCGGCGCTGCAGCAACTGAACGGCGTCGACCGCGAGCAGGCAGTAAGGCCCGCGGCAATACGCGACGACCTCTTTCGACAATGGAAGTTCGGCAAGGCGTTTCGACAGCTCCTGCAGCGGAATCGACCGCGCTCCCGGCAGGTGCGCGGCGGCGTATTCGTTGGGCGGCCGGACGTCGATCAGAACCACCTCGCCCGCACGCATGCGCTGCATCAGCTCGCGGCGGCCGATGCGCTCGACGTCCTTCCCGCGCGTCAGCTCCTCGCGGGCGGCCTGCAACTCCAGCAGATGACGTTCCGACACCTCGCGCAGGCTGACCAGCACGTCGCCAACGCCGGGGTGGGCGAGCCGGTACTCAATGAACGTCCCTCGGCGCGTCGCATCCACGAGGCGCGTACCGCGAAGGACCTTCAGATGCTGGGAGACGTTCGCCACGGACTGCGAGGTGCGCTCGGCCAGACGGTCGACGGTATGCGGCCCCTGAGCGAGGACGTCGAGGATCTCCACTCGCGCGGGCGCGGAGAGCGCTTTTGCCATGCGTGCGAGCTGTTCGTAGAGGACCGCCTTCGGCTCTGTCATGGCTCTATTCAAGCAGTTACTTGAATACTTGTCAATTACGGCTAGGAAACGGAAGGCGAAGACGGCCAAACTGTCGCGAAAGAAGAATCGGCGGAACAGGTAGGGGTGATCGGGGCGGCGAGAGGACAACGGCGGCGTGAGCCGTCCGGCTTGCCGGATAGAATCCACCGAGTGTTTGTTCCGAAGTCGATCGTCTGTCTGCGCGAGGGATATACCCGTGAATCGCTGACGCGCGATGTGATTGCCGGTGTGGTGGTCGGCATCGTCGCGCTGCCTCTCGCTCTCGCGTTCGCCATCGCCTCGGGTGTTCCTCCCGCGCGCGGCCTCTACACGGCGATCATCGCCGGCTTTCTGATCTCCGTGCTGGGCGGCAGCCGCGTGCAGATCGGTGGCCCCACCGGCGCGTTCGTGGTCATCGTCTACGGCATCGTGGCGAAGTACGGCTACGAAGGCCTGGTGATCTGCACGATGATCGCCGGCGCGATCCTCGTGATCCTCGGGCTGGCGCGCATGGGCGCGCTGATCAAGTTCATCCCTTATCCCGTCGTCACGGGGTTCACCGCCGGGATTGCCGTGATCATCTTCTCCAGTCAGGTGAAGGACTTTCTCGGACTGAAGATGGGTGCGGTGCCCCCGGACTTTGTTAAGAAGTGGCAGGCCTACGCCGGCCACCTCGGCGCCATCGACTGGCCCACGGCGACGATTGCCCTCGGCTCGCTGCTCGTGCTCATCGTCTGGCCGAGGATCTCCAGGATGGTGCCCGGGCCGTTCGTGGCGATGGTGCTGGCGACCGTGGCGGTGCAGCTCTTCGATTTGCCGGTCGAGACGATCGGCTCGCGCTTCGGCGGAGTTCCCTCGAGCCTGCCGCGTCCGAGCTGGCCGGACATTCCGTGGAATCACATCCGCGAGCTGATTCCGCCGGCGATCACCATCGCGCTACTCGCCGCGATCGAATCGCTACTCTCGGCTGTCGTGGCCGACGGCATGATCGGCACACGCCACAAGTCGAACATGGAGCTCGTGGCGCAGGGCGTGGCGAACATCGTCTCGCCGATCTTCGGCGGCATTCCGGCGACCGGCGCGATCGCGCGGACGGCGACGAACGTCCGTACCGGCGGCCGCACGCCACTGGCCGGCATGGTCCACGCCGTCACATTGCTGCTGATTCTGGTCTTCGCCGGACAGTGGGCGGCGAAGGTTCCTCTCGCGGCGCTGGCCGCGATCCTGGTCCTCGTCTCCTATCACATGAGTGAATGGCGCTCGTTCGTCGGTTTGCTGCGCGCGCCGAAGAGCGACATCTTCGTGCTCGTGGTCACGTTCGCGCTGACGGTCTTCGTCGATCTCACCGTGGCCGTGCAGGCCGGCGTGGTCGCCTCGGCATTGCTATTCATGAAAC
>Ga0190270_10000020_pt1 | contig 116863 bp, 109 predicted proteins | sample Popmic320T_FD_133748 | JGI IMG/M metagenome (GOLD analysis project Ga0190270, IMG submission 133748) | Populus adjacent soil microbial communities from riparian zone of Weber River, Utah, USA - 320 T | ecosystem: Environmental > Terrestrial > Soil > Riparian zone | place: USA: Utah...
AGCCAGCCGGTCGACTCGAACGCGAGCCACTTGGTGTTGATGTCGCCGTCGACGGCGTTTTCGGCGACCTCACCGCCGTCGGTGTTTTCGGCGCTCGCGGTCGCCTCGACGATGTGCTCGGAGATGTCGCCGGGCAGACCGGTGTCGGTGATGCCCTCGACGTTGCTCGTCATGGGCTGGCCGTCGGGACCGGTCTCGACGGTGCTCTCCCAGTCGGGCTGGGGATCGCCGGCCTCGAACGAGCTGGCGAAGACGGTCTGCGGCGCGGCCGCGGCAGGCGCGGCGCCGGCGGCGGTGAACGGAGAGTTGGCCAGGCCCAGTGGCGCGATCAGTGCGAGCGCGGCAATCAGGATCAGGAGCCGCGATCGGGAGTGCAAGCGGGAGGAAGGCACGGGGATCCTCCGAGTGGCGGGAGGGGCGGGTCGACCTCTGCATGACATCGCTAGATGACATCGTTGTCAACCGATGGCGCGAGACAAATCCGCTGAACATGGGGTCGAGACGCCCGGATCGTCCGGTTTAGCAGGCCCCGGCTCCACGGGAGATTCGCGTTTGCGGTTGCCCCGGCGGCCCGGTTGATCACCAGCCGGCCCCGAAGCAGAGGAACGGCACGACCGCGTCCAGACCAGTGGCCGACCGCGCCTCGGCCAGGGCCACCGCAGGGGGTTGCCCGGTCGCGAGCCCCTCGTGAGTGCGCGCGAGTACGTCACACGCGACATCGTCGTCGACCCGCGCCGGCGACGCGATCACACAGGCGGTGCCGGCATGCAACCAGGCCACCGTCATGCCGATCGTCTCAGCACCCCAGCGGCCGACCGACCGGCCCAACTCACAGGCCGACAGCACGACGGTGCTCGGCACCTGGGGGAGCCGATCGATGTCATAACCGAACCACGGCCCGTCGACGAGGTCGAGACCCGAAAACAGCGGGTTGTCGGCGGCATGCCGGCCATGCGACGCCACGTGCAGGACATCGACGTCGGCCGCGAGGCCGCTCACCTCCGTTGCCACGGCCTGCGGCCCGGTCAAGACGCGCACGTCCTCCCACGCCTTGGCTGCCTGCAGCACTTCCTCCTCCGCACGAGGTACGTCAGGCCCGGAGACCAAGCCAGCTCGACTCGGCGTCGCCCGATCACGCGTACGAAGCCACGACGACGCCGAGCGCGCGATCGTCAACGGGCGGGCACCAACGCCGGGCAGCATGCTCCATGGCACACCGACCAGCGCCGCCGACGGTACGACGACGGCCGGTCGATCAGCGACAGCAGCGGCCAACGGCTGCCACAGCGCCTCGGCCAGCCGAGCGAGTCGCTGCCGAAGGCCGGCGAGCACGACAGTTCGCATGTGCTGTGGCAGCTGGGACGCCGCCACGTCCAGGTCGGCGGGCAGGCCGTCGAGCAGCTCGCGTACGTGCCGCAGGCCGCTGAGCTCATGAACCGTCGCCGCCTGTTCGGTGACGACCACCGCGCGGATCGCATCGCCGACGACGACGTACGAGACCAGCGCTCCCTGTCGCGCCGCCAGCGCCTCGCCGACCTCATCCAGCGTCGCCGGCTCGACGACAAGGTCAGCCCCGGCGCCATACCAGGAACGCTGTCGGATCTCTTCGCGCAACCGGTCGGTGCGCCGCGTCAGGTCGGCGGCGGTGCCGGAGTCTCCTTGGCTGAGTTCGACCTGCAGCCGGCGCAGCTCGGCGAGTGCGGCGGCCGCGGTTGGATCGGCCGGCGGTCGGACCGGCGCGATCCGACTCGCCAGGGCCCGAGCGCGTTCGGTCAACTCGAAGACGACCTTCGGCCGTCCGTCCTCCATCGCGAGCGAGAGCCCGAGCCTGGCCAGCGATTGCCCATGTCCGACGAGCGATGTCTGCAGGTCGAGGCTGCCAAAGGAGGACTGCCAAGCGTGGAGATCGTCGAGTCCTTCGCGCACGTGTCGCAACGCCGTACCGCGGCGGCCCTGGCGGTGAGCGAGCTCGGCGCGTACCTGCCGAGCCATCAGACCAGTCGCAGCCGGAGCCGAGGCAGGGAGCCGCACTCGCCGCAGTCGCTGGGACGCACCGTCGATGTCACCGGACCGCAACGCCGCGCGGGCGGTCAAGACTGTGGCCAGCCTGGCGTCGTCACGCAACCCATGAACGCCCAGAGCGACCGCCAAGTCCTCGGCCCTGGTCTCGGCATCGAGCGTCCTCCGACCCGAGGCGAGCTCGGCAGCGAGCGCCACCAGGTCAGCGCGCAGAGCCCACACCTCACTTCCCCGACGCCGGAACCGACGACTCGCCTGCCGCGCGACCCGACGCGCCACGGTCCCCTCGTCCGACATCAGCAAAAGCCGCGCGAGTACGAGCTCGGCCTGGGCTTGGCGCTGTCGGAGCCGACGGCTGCCGAATGCGGCGGACGCCGCCCGCAAGGCTTCAGCGGCATCAGCCACCTGCCCGGCAGCAAGAAGAACCTCAGCACGATCCTGGGCTGCCATCGCCTGCATGGCGGGCGATAAGGGTGCCAGAATCGGCCACGCCTCATCCATCGAGACCAGAGCACCGACCAGGTCACCAGTTAGCAATTGGAGATAACCCAGATTGTGCGCTGCCTTGGCCAGGAGGACCTTGAGGTCATACTCGCGGCCGAGCTCAACACTCCGCTCTAGGTCGGACCGCGAGCTTACGAGATCCCCTGCCTGTATATGCATGATCCCGCGGTTGAGATAGAGACGAGCTCGTTCGACCGGAGGCGCTGCGTCAAGGAGAGGCAGAGCCTGCTCGAACTCGCCGACTGCGGAGACATTGTCTCCGGACCGCATCAAGAGCATTGCGCGTTGAGCGTGAATCAGTCCCGACGTGCCCGGAGAAACGCCATCAATCGCAAGCGCCTGATCGCACAATCTGAGACCGTCGGCCAAGCTCCCGCGTTGGAACTCGGCGTCAGCCAGGCTCACCAGGATTCGCGCCGAGAGGTCACCGTCGGTACAGCGGGACAGCGCCTGCCGCAAAAGCGTCGATGCGCGCCCGTACCGACCGGCAGCACTCTCGTCGACGGCTCGTCGATGGAGCTCCGCGGCAGTCAGCACATAGGCATCATGGCGTGATGCCGGTCGCGGCTTCTACGGACTTCCAGCCCCTAATCACCGCCTCGTCGGGAGTGTCGGGCTGGTCAATCTTGGGCAATAGGGGCAAAAGGTGCTTCGCCACTTGTCCGGCAAGAAGTGGTGCTGCGAAGGATGTCCCACTCCAAACCGCGAACCCGGACGTGAAATCGTCCATGTCGATCGACTCCCGCACCTGTCCGAACGCGCTGGTCCTAGCGATCGGCTCGTAGCCGCCTTGGAAGGGCGGGATCGTGCTGACGACCGAGGCTCCGGGCCGATAGGACCGGACCCACGTCCCGGCGTTGCTGAACAGCGCGACCGTGCCGTCAGGATTGAGCGCGCCGACGGAAAGGATCGGAACGCAGTCCGGTCGGGTCGGCTTACCGCCTCCGCCCTCCCATGGGGCGAATGCCGCGGGATAGACCGGACGCGCCGTCGCGTCATTGCCCGCACTCGCGACAACGACCGTGCCGCACTCCCCCATCAGCTCGAGGAGGTCGTACATCGTCGGGTCGAAGAGCTCGTCGTCGGGCGTCTCGTGGTAGTAGCCCAGAGAGAGGCTCAACACGTCGATCGCCTGACCGCCGTCCTCACCGTCGGCGTGTCTGCGCACCAGCTCGCTGATCTTCGTCAACGCGTCGATCAGGTCGGACTCGACGATGACGCCGTCGGACTGCACGACTCTCCACGACAGGATGTCGGCGTCGGAGCAAGCCTGGTGGACGAGGCCGGCAATGAACGTCCCATGACCCGCCAACGGGTCGATGGCGCCGTCGAGCGGACCGCTCTGATCGCCATGTAACTCTGGGTCCGTGTCGGGATCGGTGTAGCCGATCGGTACTCCATCGAGCGTGATGTCCTCTCGAACCACACCGTCGAGCCACGGATGCGACCCGCAACCCGTATCGAGGATCGCCACGACCGGCCGCCGGGTGTTCAGACGACGCGCCCGGTGCGGCTGCGGCATGACGACCGCGACCGGCTGGCGACCGCCGGAGCCAGGGCGGCCGTACGATCCGATCGCGCCGTGCCCCTCGTCGATCGGATGCCCCTCGTCGATCGGATGGCCTTCGTCAATCGGCGACGGCCGCACCGACGTCGCGAACAGCAGGTGGTCCAGCCCCACCCCCTGCATCGCTTCGACGCCGTGCTTGGCCCGGGCTCGCTGAAGCAGCGCCCAACCGTCTGGCGGCGTGCTCGCCGTTCCCTCTTTAGGCCGCAGGGCTACCCGCGCCACCCCCAACGTGTGTTCCTCGTTGTTGCGCCGACGCTTGACGGTGGAGCAGGTCTCCTCGTCGGCGGCGTCGATCGCCCAGCCGAGCTCGCCGGCGGTCTTCTCGAGCATGCGCAGGACCCGCTTGCGGTCGGCACGGGCCGAGACCAGCAACCGACGCGAGACGTAGGCCGTGGCGCGCGGCTCGGGTACGCCCTCGACGATCACCGCTTCGTCTGGGTCGAGAAAGCGAGCTCCGTAGTTGTCGAGGAGTCGCTCGGGTGGGGCGCCAGGGTCGCGGTCCTCCCGCTCGACCGCGTTCACGACAGCTCCACGAGAGGTGTCGCGAATGACTTCGGCTGGCGACCAGGCTCGTCCTCCTCAGTCTCGAGGACGAATCGGGTCAGCCCCATCGCGAGGTCGGCGATGCTGAAGCGGCCGGTTGCGTCGACCCGCACGGTCCGCTGCTCGCTGGGCTGCACGATCTTGACCGTCATGGGCTGCGCCGGCGCGACCCAGCCGTCGACCCGACACTGGCCAGGCGTCGTCGGGCTCACGTGCAACATGACCGTGAACTCTCCCGCGGCAAAGGTGATCGTCACCGCCTCGGCGACGCTGCGCGTGCCGACGAGATCTCTCGACCGTTCGATCAGGTGGAGCATCTCGTACTCGGCGTCAAGGTCGTCGAGCGCGAGCGCGACGAGGACGCGATCCACCAGGTCGACCGGCATCGGATCACGCTCCTCCCACATCTCGGCGAGCTGAGTGAGCTGGAGGTCTGAGTTCATGACTGGTCCTTCCCCGAGTTGATGGCGAGAAGCTCCTTCAGCTTCGCCAGGCAGCGGCCCCGGGTTGGGCCGATGCTGCCGACTGGCATGCGGAGGTCACGGGCGATCCCGGCGTAGTCTGGGCGGTCATCGAAGGCGATGATCCGCAACAGGCGTTGGCATCTCGCTGAGAGATGACTCACCGTCGCCCAGAGTCGGTCACGCTCGTCGGCGGCGACGACGTTGGTGTCCGCGCCCGGACTGACCTCGGTCTCCCGCGCGAGGTCTTCGTGCTCCACCGGCAAGAGTTTGCCGCTCACGCGCGACACCCGCCACGCCTCTCGCCGAGCCGTCGTCGTGAGCCACGACGAGACGGCTTGTGGGTCGGCGATGGTGTCGCGCTTGCGGACGAGCGTGAGCCAGGTGGACTGAACGACGTCTTCGACCTGATGTCGGTCGAGTCCGTACGCCCGGACTACCTGCCAGAGCACAGGGGTAAGCGTGCGTACGAGCTCATCCAACGCCGACGCGTCGCCGTCCAGCCAGCGGCGGAACTGATCGGCCGCCACCGCCCAACGCGACGTCCCTGCTTCCGGACGGATCGTACTCACGGGCCCCTCCTCGCTCCAGGCGCGCTGCCCCGGTGTCTGCGCTGCCCACAGTAGAAGGAGAGGGGCTCTCAGGGGCTGATACATCGGTGTCGACGCTGTCACGGAACGTAACGGTCGACTCCAGACCATGGACATGCGACGGCGGGCAGCGCCCCAAACACGCTGCCCGCCGTCTTCCCTGGGGGTGATACCGACTGTCCCTCCTACAAGCTCACGCCACGTTGACGGCAGCCCACGCGGCCTCGACCGAGCCGTACTCGGCGCTACCCTGACCGAAGAGGTCAGCCGCCGCACTCAGGGACGCGTCCCGTGCACCGGCGGCGTCCCGAAGCGCCGCCTCGTGGAGATGTTCGGCCCGGAGCCGCACGACTAAGCCTCAGATACCGAGTACGTCGTCGAGACCGACGGTCAGGCCCGGACGGTCACCCACCGCCCGTACCGCGGCCACGACACCGGGCATGAACGACGCACGGTCGAGCGAGTCGTGCCGGATCGACAGCGTCTCGCCCACCCCGCCGAGCAGCACCTCTTGGTGAGCCACGAGGCCGCGCAGACGCACGCTGTGCACTCGGACGCCCTCCACGTCGGCCCCACGTGCGCCGGTCAGCTCGGAGCTCGTCGCATCCGGCATCGCCGGCCGACCGGCCTCGGTCCGGGCCGCGGCGACCAGCTCGGCGGTCCGTCGCGCAGTGCCGGACGGCGCGTCGGCCTTGTCCGGATGGTGCAACTCGGTGATCTCGACGGACTCGAAAAACCGGGCGGCCTGCGTGGCGAACCGCATCATGAGGACGGCGCCGATCGAGAAGTTGGGCACGACGAGCACACCGACCGTCGGAGCGGCATCGGTCCAACCGCGGACCTGAGCCAGCCGGTCGTCGTCGAAACCGGAAGTACCGACGACCGCGTGGATGCCGTGCTCGACGCACCAGCGCAGGTTGTCCATGACCACGTCGGGGCGAGTGAAGTCGACGACGACATCGGCCCCGGCCTCCGTGATCTGGTCGAGCGCGTTGTCGACATCGACCTGAGCCACCAGGTCGAGGCCGGCGGCCGCCTCGATCGCTCGGCACGCCGCACCGCCCATGCGGCCGCGGGCGCCGAGGACGCCGACCCGGGTCGCAGGCTGCTGCTCGCTCACCGGGCGATGATCCCACGCAGCGCGTCGAGCCCGTCCCACGCCTCGGCGTATGAAGTCGTCAGCGGCGACAGGCCGAGGCGAATCAGGTCGGGGTTGCGGAAGTCGGGGATGACGCCCCGCGCGAGGAGTCGATCGGTGATTGTCGCGGCCTTCGGGTGCCGCACCGTGACGTGACTCCCCCGCCGGTCGGCTTCGCGCGGCGAGGCCAGCTCGGCCCCGTGCGGGGTCAGCCAGGCGTCGGCGAGGTCGGTCACCAAGTCGGTCAGCGCGACGCTCTTCGTACGGATCCGATCGATGCCGGCCTCGGCGATCAGGCGTACTCCCTCGTCGACAGCGACCAGACCCAGGACGTTGGGCGTGCCCGACAGCATCCGCCGGATGCCCTTGGCCGGCTCGTACGCCGGTCCCATGGCGAAGATGTCCTCGGCGCCGAACCACCCCGCGATCGGCTGGCGCACCTCGGAAAGGTGGCGGGACGCGACGTAGAGGAACGCCGGTGCGCCCGGGCCGGCATTGAGGTATTTGTAGGTGCACCCGACCGCGAAATCGGCGTCCGCCGCGTCCAGACCGATCGGCACTGCGCCCGCGGAGTGGCTCAAGTCCCACACTGCGATCGCGCCGGCGCTGTGGATCAGCCGGGTGAGCCCGGCGAGATCGGCCAGTGCCCCGGAGCGATAGTCCACGTGGCAGACCACGACCGCTGCCGTCGCAGGACCGATCGCGGGGGCGAGACGCTCAGCCGTCACGCCTTCGGGAGGCTCGATCGCCAGCCATCGGACGGTCAGCCCACGCTGCTCGGCGACGGACTCGACGAGATAGCGGTCGGTCGGGAAGTTCGCGTCGTCGATGACGATCTCGGACCGGTCCGGCCGGAGGCCGCACGCCGCATGCAGCACCTTGAACAGGTTGACCGAGGTCGAGTCGGCCACCACGGTCTGCCCGGGTGCTCCGCCGAGGACGTCGGCCGCGAGCCGATCGCCCACCGCCGTCGGCAGGTTCATCCATCCGTCGGTCCAGGCCTGGATCAGCCGGTCGCCCCACTCCCGATCGAGGACCTGCGACAGTCGCTCGATCGTCGCCTTCGGCAGCCGGCCGAGCGAGTTACCGTCGAAGTAGGCGACCAGGTCCGAACCGATCGTGAAGCGGTCGCGCAGGTCGCCCAGCGGGTCGATGTCGTCGAGACGCTCGGCGTGACTCCGGCTCGTGGCTTCAGGCATCGGCGGCGCCGATCTCTGTGCGCACCTGCAGCAGCTCCGGGAAGAACGTCAGTTCCAACGCCTGCTTGAGGAATCCGACCCCGGACGAGCCGCCGGTGCCGCGCTTGTAGCCGATCACCCGCTCGACGGTCTTCAGGTGCCGAAACCGCCACAGCTGGAAGCTCTCCTCGACGTCGACCAGCTCCTCGCAGGCCTCGTACGCCGCCCAGTGCGGGTGCGGATCGGCGTAGATGCGCCGCAGCGCCTCGACGACGCCGGGGTGTGACTCGTACGGCTGCGTCCAGTCTCGATCCACTCGCTCGGGCGGAATGGGGTGTTTAGCCCTCGCCAGATACCGCAGAAACTCGTCGTAGAGGCTCGGCGCCGCCAGGTCGCGACCGAGCGCCTCGTATACGACCGGATCGTGCTTGAAGACCCCGACCATGCCCGGGTGCTTGTTGCCCAGCAAGAACTCGACGGTCCGGTACTGCGCCGACTGGAATCCCGAGGCATGGCCGAGCTTGCCGCGAAACTGGGCGTACTCGATCGGTGTCAGCGTCGCCAGCACCGACCACTGCTCGAACATCTGGCGCTGAATGTGCTTGACCCGGGCCAGCCGCTTGAGCGCCGGTGCGAGGTCATCGGCACCGAGCAGGCCGATCGCCGAGCGGAGCTCATGGACCAGCAGCTTCAGCCAGAGCTCGGTCACCTGGTGCTGGACGATGAACAGCATCTCGTCGTGGTGGTCCGAGAGCGGATGTTGGGCGTCGAGCAGGGCGTCCAGATGCAGGTACCCGGCATAGGTCATGGCACCGGACAGATCGGTCCGGACGCCGGCCTCCAGCGGCCGGTAGCTGGATTGACCACTCATCGCCGCGAGCCTACCCACCTCGCCGAGTTGTCAGGGTGATGTCAGGGTGTCGTCCCTGGCAGCGTCCATGACCGGCCGGAAGGCTGGTCCCCACGGGGGACCCGTACGAGTCGCACACGGAATTCAGGGCCGCTGCGACTTTCTCGGGTCTAGCTCCGGGCTCGTCACCCGGCCAGTGGCCGATGGCCGGGTGACGACAGCCGGCCTCCTTTCCTCCCGCCACCATGGCCGCGACGAGGTGTCCGCATGACGGTCGAGACTCTGCCCCCGGGCATGGACGCCTCTTTTCGGGGACAGATCATCCGGCCCGGGGACACCGACTACAACGCGACCCGCGCCGTCTTCAACGGCATGGTCGACAAGCGCCCGTCACTCATCGTCCGCCCGTCCGGCTCGCTCGACGTCGCCGACGCGGTCAACTATGCGCGCGGGCACGACCTGCCGGTCGCGGTCCGATGCGGCGGACACAGCGTGGCGGGCAAGAGCACAACCGAGGGCGGCGTGCTGATCGACCTCCGCAGCCTCAAGGGCGTCCACGTCGACCCGGTCGCGCGCATCGCGTACTGCAACGGCGGCGCCCTGTGGGGCGAGTTCGACCGCGAAACCCAAGCGTTCGGACTCGCCACCCCGGGCGGCCGGATGACGACGACCGGAGTCGGCGGCTTCACGCTCGGCGGCGGGTACGGCTGGCTCTCCCCCGTCCACGGGCTGGCCTGCGACAACCTCGTCTCGGTCGACGTCGTCACCGCCGACGGACGCGTCGTCATCGCCAGCGAAGACATCAACCCCGAATTGTTCTGGGGCGTGCGAGGCGGCGGAGGCGACTTCGGAGTCGTCACCTCCTACCGCTTCCGACTCCACCCGGTCGGTCCGATCGTGCGCGCCGGGCTCCTCATCTGGTCGGCGACCGAAGCCGAGAGCGTCATCGCGGGTTGGCGCGACTACGTCGAGCAGGCACCCGATGAGTTGTCGACCGCGCTCGGCATGCTGGTCGCGCCGCCCGAGCCGTTCGTGCCGACCGACCTCGTGGGCAAGCCAGTCCTCGCGATGTTCGTGCTGTACGCCGGCGACCCCGACGACGGCATGGACTGCATCGAACCACTGACCAAGCTCGGCAACGTCCAGGTCAACCTGGTAGAGCCGATGCCGTACACCACGTTCCAGGCCATGCCCGACCCGATGGCGCCCGCGGGCTGGCTGAACTACTGGCGCGGGCATCACCTGGCCGGACTCGATGGCGGCGCGATCGACGCGTACGCCGCACTCGGGCGCGAGCTGCCTTCGGCGATGACCCAGCTGATCATGTTCCGCCACGGCGGGGCGGTCAGTCGAGTCGCCGACGACGCCATGGCGGCGAGTCACCGCGACGCCGTCTACATGATGCATCCGATCGCCCAGTGGCAGGACCCAGTCGACACCGCCCGGCATCGGGCCTGGGTCGAGCGATGCGGGGCGGCGATCGAGCCCCATCTGACCGGGGGCACCTACATCAACTTCGAACCCGACGACGACGAAGCCAAGGTCCGGGCCGGATACAGCGCCGACAAGTACGCCAAGTTGGTCGCGATCAAGGACGCCTGGGATCCCGACAATCTGTTCCGCGAAAACCTCAACATCAAGCCGTCCGGCGCCGATCATGAGCGTCGACACCAAAGGGCGACACCATGACATCCATCCAGGTCGTCAGGGCCTTCGCCGATCACGTCAGCCGTACGGACGGGCACACGGGGCGCAGCGGTCCGGGGTGCCGAAATCGGCCTTTACGCCCTCAGGGACGGGACATTGCACCGAATATGGCCGGCTCTGTAACGCTGTGGACATCTGCGGCGATGTCGAAGGCGGGAGGTAAGCCATGACTGCGATTGCGTCCACGCTCGAACACGCCGGTGACGCCGGCACGACCAAGCGTTCGGTATGGGATTACGTTCCACGCGTGACACAGGCTTTCCTTCAGCAGCCCGAGGGCTACCAGGCTTGGCGGAGGCACAGCGCGGGTACGCAGGCGGCCGCCGACCGGCGGCATCGCAAGCTCGCGACCGTCTCGGCGGCCGCCGCTGCGCGCGCCATGCGACGCCAGTCTGACGGCGAGCGGCGGCTCACCCTGCTCAACCGGCGTCACCCCGATCCGGAGATCGCGACCCTCGACGCCCTCGATCTCGCCGTCGTTCTGTTCGCCGCCAAGGTCGCGTCGAGCGCCGATCGCATCTGTGAGGCCGACATCGCCTCGCTGCGTGCGATGGGTCTGTCCGACGGCCAGGTCTTCGACATCGCGCTGGCCGCCGCCGCGAGTTGCTTCTTCGCCGACGCAGCCGACGAGATGGTCGCGAGCTAAACCTCCGCGAGCCGGTTGACCTCGTCAGCCGTTGCGGGCAGGATAACCTTCGGCGACGGCGTCCAACGGTGCCCGCTGACCCGCCTTCCACGCCGCCTCGAATTCGCTCCTATCGAGAGCCGCTCGGGTCGCCGCTAGACAAGCATCGCGCTGGGCCGCCTCGCAGCCCGGGACCGGTGCACCGATGTCGTGGCGGACGGTCGTAGCGGCGCCGAGCATGAACGCAGCGTAATCCGGCCGCCCGCGGCGCCAGGCGATATCGGCCAGGGACTCCATCACACTGGCGATCCGCCACCGATCGCCGAGATCGCGATGCTCGGCCATGCTCTCGTCGAGAAGGTGGACGGCGCGCTCGATCCGCCCGCGGCGGAACTCGACGACGCCGAGCTGGTTGAGCGACCACGCGACGCCCTCGCGAAAGCCCAACCGCTGCGAGAGGTCGCGGCTCTCGCTCAGCTTCTGCTCGGCGCCGTCCAAATCGCCGCCGTAGAGCGCCGCGACGCCGAGACTGATCAACGACCACGAAACTCCCTCGTCGTCGCCGATCTCTCGAAAAGCGTCGAGTGCGGCGAGACAACACTGCTCAGCGGTTGTGAGGTCGCCACGAAGCCACGCGACGAAACCGAGATGATTGTCGGCCCACGCCACACCGCTTCGATCGCCGAGCTCGTCACAGAGGTCACGGCCCTGCCGGTGCAGGTCGGTGGCCCGGTCGTAGTCGGCCCGCTCGCGCGCGACGCTTCCGAGGCGCTGGAGGCACAGTGCCGTGCCGGCCCGGTCGTCGTGAGCGCGGTACTCCCCCAGCGCGGCCTCGATCCAGCGGGTGGCCACGTCGTACTCGCATTGCAAGAACGCCAGCATTCCGGCGCCGAGCATCGCCGCAGCGCGGGCTCGCCATCGCCGCCCTCGGCCGAGGTCCAGGGCGGACTCGAGAAGGCCCCGGCCCTCGGAGTAGTGGCCGCGCAGATAGAAAAACGTCCACAGCGAGCCCACGAGACGAAAGGCCAGGTCGGTCTCTCCCCGTTCGATCGACCAGCGGATGGCGGCCCGGACGTTGTCCAACTCGTCGTCGAGCCGGCCCAACCACTCGGCCTGCTGCGGACCGCGCAGCTCCGACTCGGCGAGCTCGACGAACCCGGCGTAATGCTCGGCGTGGCGGCGAGGCACCGCGTCGTCTAGGCCGAGCTCACCCAGCCGGCAGTGCGCGAAGTCGCGGATGGCCAGCAACATGTCGTAGCGCGCCTGCGGACCGTCCTGCCGCACGACGAGGAGCGAGCGGTCGACGAGCCGGCTGATCAAGTCGAGCACATCCGAGTCGGACGCCGTCGCCTCCTCGTCAACGACCAAGTCGCGTACGACGGCGGCGGCCGCCTCGCGGGTCCATCCGCCGACGAAGACGGAGAACGCCGCCAGACACCGCTGTTCACGGTCGTCGAGAAGGTCGTAGCTCCAAGCGATCGCCTGCCGCATCGTCCGGTGCCGCTCCGGGCCGAACCGTTCCCGACTGTGCAGGATCTGGAAGGAGTGGTCGAGCTCCACGGCGAGCTGCCCGACGGTGAGGACGTTGAGTCGCGCGGCAGCGAGTTCGAGCGCGAGCGGCATGCCGTCGAGTCGTCGAACCACCCGTCCGACGTCGGGCATGCCGAGCTCGACCGTGCTCACACCGCGGGCGGCGGCGCGGTCGAGAAACAGCCGAACCGCGGGCGATCCGACCAGGCGCTCGGTCGGGCAGTCCACCGGCGGCACCGCCAGGGGGCGGACGTGCTGCACGGCTTCGCCGGCCACGCCGAGCAGCTCACGACTGGTGACGATCATCCGGAGCTCGCCGCATCGATCGAGCAGCGCTGCCGCGACCCTCGCGACGTCATCGACCACATGTTCTGCGTTGTCGAGCACGAGGAGGACGCGGTGTCCGTCGATCGCGCTCGTGATCTGTTCGACGGGGTCGATGCCGGCCGTCAGGCGTAGTCCGAGGTCAGTGGCGATCGCCGGAGCGACCGGCTCGCCGGTCACCAGCCGTTCGAGCGGCACCCACGCCAGCATCGCGCCGAGGCGCTCCGCGCACGCTTGCGCCGCGGCCGTCGCCAGGCGCGTCTTGCCGACCCCGCCCGGACCGGTGAGCGTCAGCAGCCGGGTCGACGTCTGGGTCAGCCGAAGGACGATGTCACCGAGCTCGGTCGATCGCCCGATCAGCTCGCTCGGCGGTGTGGGCGGGGGCGCCGACCGGATCGCCCCATCAGTCGACGCACCGGCGGCCACGCTGAGGAACTCGGTGCGGTGCCCGCCGTCGAGGCTCAACGCGTTGGCCAGCATCCGCGCCGTCAGCGGGCGGGGGGCCCGACGCCGACCGCGCTCCAGCGCGGCGATCGCGTCGACACTCAGCCCGGCCCGACCGGCCAGATCCTCCTGCGACAGCCCGGCGGATTGGCGATGGCGCCGCAGCATGCCGCCGAACCGAGCCTCGCTGGCGGCCGGATCCTCCGACGACTGAACATCCACAACCCGTCTCCCCGTGCATAAATACACCACAGTCGGACGCGGGCCCTATGCCACCGTAGACGGCGAAACGTGCTTAGGCCACTGCTCCGGCAAATCGAGCAGGGTCGTCGAACGGGCCGACGATGGCCAGTGCCGGCGTCGCGGCGAGCAGGTCGGCCGCGAGTTCGCGTACGTCGTCGAGCTCGACCGCATCGATGCGGGCCAGGACGTCATCGATGCTCGGTAGCTCGCCGTGCAGCAGGTCGGCCTTGGCGATCCGGCTCATCCGGGAGCCGGAGTCTTCGAGGCCGAGCACAACGCTGCCGCGCAGCTGGCCCTTGCCTCGCTCCAGCTCGGCCGCGCTGATGCCATTGTCGGCGACCTGGACCAGCTGCTCACAGACCAAGGAGAGGACGTCGTCGACCTTCGGCGGCGCGCAGCCCGCGTAGACGCCGAGCATGCCGGCATCGGCGTAGTTCGACGCGTAGGAGTAGACCGAGTAGGCGAGGCCGCGCTTCTCCCGTACCTCCTGGAACAGCCGCGACGACATGCCGCCGCCTAGTGCCGCGTTGAGGACGCCCGCGGCGTGCCGCCGTTCGTCGCCGCGACGCAGGCCCGGAAGGCCGAGCACGAGATTGGCCTGCTCGGTCGGCCGGGTAACGAGGCTCGCGCCGAGCCCGAACGGTGCCGACGCACCGCCCTGCCGCGGCGCCTGCGGACGCGTCTCGTCATCGGCGAGGAAGCCGCTGGCGCCGAAGGCTCGGCGAACCTGGCGGACGACGTCGCGATGCACGACGTTGCCAGCGACCGCGACGACCATCGCGTCGGCCCGATATCGGCGTCGGTAGTAGCCGGCGATCTGGGTCCGGGTCAACGACCGAATCGACTCCGGCTGTCCCGCGATCGGACGCCCGAGCGGGCTGTCGCCCCACACCCGCGTCGCGATGAGGTTGTGCACGACGTCGTCGGGGTCGTCGTCGTTCATCGCGATCTCTTCGAGGATCACCCCGCGCTCCGACTCGACGTCGGTGCCGGAGAGCACGGAGTCGGTCACCATGTCGGCGACCGTCTCGATCGCGAGAAGCAGGTCGGCGTCGATCACTCGCGCGTGGAAGCAGGTGTATTCCTTCGAGGTGAACGCGTTCATCTCGCCGCCGACGGCGTCCAACGCCTCCGAGATGTCGAGTGCCGAACGGGTCTTGGTGCCCTTGAACAGCAGGTGCTCGAGGAAGTGCGAGGCGCCGCCCAGCGTCGGCGCCTCGTCGCGCGATCCGACGCCGACCCAGACACCGAGCGATGCCGAGCGAACGCCCGGCATCGCTTCGGTGATGACCCGCAAGCCGCCCGGCAGGACCGTGCGGCGAACCAGGCCACCGTCCTCGGCACGCAGCAGAGTGCGCGTGCTGCCGACCGGCTGGTCGGCGTCGAGGCGGCGCGCGGTCACGACGCCGAGGCCGACTCGGCGTCCGACGGAGCCGAATCGTCGGACGGCTTGTTGTCATCCTCCGGCACGGCGACCAGGGACAGCTTGCCCCGGTCATCGATCTCGGCGATCTCGACCTGGATCTTCTGGCCGACGCTGACGACTTCTTCGACGTTTTCGATCCGCTTGCCGCCGGCGAGGGCACGCAGCTTGCTGATGTGCAGCAGGCCGTCCTTGCCGGGCAGCAGTGAGACGAACGCGCCGAAGTTCATGATCTTGACGACCGTGCCGAGGTAGCGCTCGCCGACCTCCGGCATCGTCGGGTTGGCGATCGCGTTGATCAGGGTGCGGGCCGCCTCCGCGGCCTCCCCGGTGTCCGCGCCGACGTAGATCGTGCCGTCATCCTCGATCGAGATGTCGGCGCCGGTGTCTTCCTGGATCTGGTTGATGACCTTGCCCTTGGGCCCGATCACCTCGCCGATCTTGTCCACCGGGACGCGCATCGTGATGATTCGCGGCGCGTACGGCGACATCTCGTCGGGACCGTCGATGGCTTCGGCCATCACGTCGAGGATCGTCATCCGAGCGTCCCGAGCCTGACCCAGCGCAGCGCCCAGCACCGAAGCCGGGATGCCGTCGAGCTTGGTGTCGAGCTGCAAGGCGGTGACGAACTCGCGCGTGCCGGCGACCTTGAAGTCCATGTCGCCGAATGCGTCCTCGGCACCGAGGATGTCGGTCAGCGTCACATATTCGGTCTGGCCGTCGACCTCGCCGGAGATCAGACCCATCGCGATGCCCGCGACCGGCGCTCGCAGCGGAACACCCGCGTTGAGCAGGCCCATCGTGGACGCGCAGACCGAGCCCATCGACGTCGAGCCGTTGGAGCTGAGCGCCTCGGACACCTGCCGGATCGCATACGGGAACTCCTCCCGAGTCGGCAGCACCGGCAGCAGGGCCCGACCGGCAAGGGCGCCATGGCCGATCTCGCGCCGCTTGGGCGACCCGACCCGTCCGGTCTCGCCGGTCGAGTAGGGCGGGAAGTTGTAGTTGTGCATGTAGCGCCGCGACGTCTCAGGCGACAGCGTGTCGAGCTTTTGCTCCAGGCCCAGCATGTTGAGCGTCGTGACGCCCAGGATCTGGGTCTCGCCCCGCTCGAAGAGCGCCGAGCCGTGCACCCGGGGCACCACGCCGACCTCGGCCGACAGGGTCCGGATGTCGACCAGGCCGCGGCCGTCGATCCGGATCTTTTCGCGCAGCACACGGTTGCGGACCAACTCCTTGGTCAGCGCCCGCAGCGCCTCGCCGAGCTCCTTCTCGCGTCCCTCGAAGTCGGCGCCGAGCTTGTCGAGCACCGCGACCTTGATCTCGTCGAGCTTGGTCTCGCGCTCGGCCTTGCCGGCGATCGTCAGGGCCGCGGCGAGGTCGTCGCGAGCCGCCGAATCAACTGCGGCGAACGCGTCGTCCTCGTAGTCGCGGAAGCGCGGGAACTCGCGCGCCGGCGCCGTCGCATTGTCAGCCAGCTGCCGCTGGGCGTCGCAGAGCTGCTTGATAAACGGCTTCGCGGCCTCGAGGCCCTGGGCGACGACATCCTCGGTCGGAGCCTGCGAGCCACCCTGGACGAGGTTCCAGGTCGACTCCGTCGACTCGGCCTCGACCATCATGATCGCGACGTCGCCGTCGTCGAGCACGCGACCCGCCACCACCATGTCGAAGACGGCGTCCTCGAGCTGGCTGTGCGTCGGGAACGCGACCCACTCGCCCTCGACCAGTGCCATCCGGGTGCCGCCGACCGGGCCGGAGAACGGCAGGCCGGAGATCTGGGTCGACGCCGACGCCGCGTTGATCGCGAGGACGTCGTAGGCGTGGTCCGGGTCGAGCGCCATGACGGTGATGACGACCTGGACCTCGTTGCGCAGGCCCTTGGCGAAGGTCGGACGCAGCGGCCGGTCGATGAGCCGGCAGGTCAGGATCGCGTCCTCACTGGGCCGACCCTCGCGCCGGAAGAAGGAGCCCGGGATGCGGCCGGCGGCGTACATCCGCTCCTCGACGTCAACCGTCAACGGGAAGAAGTCGAGGTGCTCTTTGGGGTGCTTGCTGGCGGTGGTGGCCGACAGCAGCATCGTCGAGTCGTCGAGGTAGGCCGCGACCGAGCCGGCGGCCTGCTTTGCCAGCCGACCGGATTCGAAGCGTACGGTGCGTTTGCCGAATCGACCGTTGTCTAGGACGGTCTCGGCGACGGATAGGTTGGGTCCCTCCACGGGATACCCCTCTCTGGTCTCGCGGAGCAGTCCGCGAGTCGGCCGGTCATACGCGTTGTATGCGTGCCGGTCTTCGATCGAGGCGGGCGGCGGTCGACGCCAGGTCGAATTCCGCTCGCCACTACCGAGGACCGGCCAGCCGCACCGACTGCCGATGGTCTGCTCCGCAGGTGGATAAGTTTTGTTCAGTTGTTCCGTGTACTCGTCCGGTAGAAACCGGGCGTACACGCGCCGCGAACTTCCGCGTATATGCGAGTGAGCGGCCGCTCCGGAGAGGGCCGCTCCACTCGAGTTACTTCCGCAGTCCGAGCCGTTCGATCAGGCGTCGGTAGCGCGCGATGTCGGTGTCGTGCAGGTAGTTGAGCAACCGGCGACGTTGACCGACGAGCAACAGCAGGCCACGACGGCTGTGGTGGTCGTGCTGGTGTTCCTTGAGGTGTTCTGTCAGGTGCGAGATGCGATGCGTGAGCAGCGCGACCTGTACCTCAGGGGAGCCGGTGTCGCCCTCGCCAGTGGCGTAGTCGTCGATGATCTTCTTCTTGGTCGCGACGTCCAGCGACACGCGATCTCCCTTCGAAAGGATTCGTTGCGCGGCGCGCCGGGGCCGGTTCACCCGGGCACTCTGATATCCGCGGCCGATCTACGGCGGGGCCAGGATATCAGCGAGAGACCGCTTGGCCCTAATTGCCGCCGCGCTGGCCGGTCGGCCTGACCCTCTGGCCCTCTAGTCTCATGCAACGACGCCGCGCGCTCGCCCGGCTCAGACTACCGACACACACCCGGGATATGAGGTATCGCATGCTGCTCGACGGTGGAGGCGGAGGCGGCTATTCGGGACCGTTCCATCATTACGGGCCCTCGGAGTCGACAGTCGAGATCGAAGGCGACGACCTGGTCGACAAGGGTGGGAAGGTCGCCAACGTCGCCAACGACGTCTACCAAAAAGAGCTGGACGCCGCCAAGGCGACCCAAGGCCCGATTTTGGGGCCGATCACGGCCCTCAACAGCCAGGTCTACCGCGACACCATCGAGGTCAAGGACGCCAGCGTCTACGCCGGTGGGTGCGTACGCAAGTTCGGCAACGCGATCGGGATCCACGACAAGGGCATCGACAGGATCAACTCGCAGTACTGGACCGCCTACTCCAACAACTTCGGCGTCGCCGACATCGACTGGGAGCACAACAAGGGCGCACAGCGTGACCCCGAGGGCGCGAAGGCGGACCACAAAGAGGCGATCGCAACCGCCGAGGCCAGCCTGATGAGCGAGCTGAAGAAGCAGGCCACGGCACTGCGGGACGACCTCGACGACGAGGCCGACAAGAGCGCGGGCATGCTCGACAAGGGTCCGTCCGAGGACCGGATGATGTCGCTGTTCCAGTCCGGCGACCTGCCGATCTGCGCGACTCAGCTGTTCCCGGGCTACGACTTCAGCAAGCTCGACCTCCGCAGGATGATGGAAGAGCTACAGCGCAAGGGTGACCTGCCGCCGGGCGTCGACATCGACAAGGTCATGGCATCGCTCGGCGACATCAACGACATCGTCAACGGCGACGTCGGCATGGACGGCAACAGCAACGAGCTTCGCAACCTCCTCGGCGACCTGAAGGAGATGGCTCCGGGGGCGTTCGACTTCCTCATCTTGGGCCTCAACGACGACAAGCTCGCCAAGCTCGACAAGGCCGCGACCCAGTTCATGGTCAGCACGCAGATGGGCCGGATCGACGGCCTCGGCCACTGGAACCTCATCGACTTCCACTCGCTGTTCCTCGCCAACAGCTCGACGGCCAGCCTGGCCCGACTACAGGACAGCTGGCCGTCGATCGAGCCCGACATGAGCGGCGTCGACGCCGTCGAGGACGGCGACATGCCGATGCCGCACTGGGGCGACCCGCCCGCTGGCGGACTCTTCGGCGACGATGGCGTCCCATCAGCCGCCGACGTCGACCAGGGCATGGTCGGCAACTGCTGGATGCAGGCCAAGATGGCCGCCCTCGCCCAGGAGCACCCCGACTGGGTCACCGACCACATCCAGCAAAACGCCAACGGCACGATCTCGGTCACGATGTACGACGGCAGCGGCAACCCGCACCTCGTCACCGTCACCGACCAGATCCCGGTCGACGACAACGGCAGCCCGGTCTTCTCCGGCAACAGCGGCACCGGCGCCAACTGGTCGACTTACTACGAGAAGGCGTTCGCGGTCGCGTCGACGCACGGCTCGGACGGTGACGACGGCTACGGCGGCACCGAAGGCGGCTGGGGCGCCGACGACGCCAACCTGATGACCGGCAACGACGCCGACGACATCAACGAGTCCGGCGGCTTCCTCGGCATGGGCGACCACAAGGACATGAACGACATCCGCGACCGCGTCGAGAACGGCGAGTCGGTCGTGGTGGGCATGAACGGCGACGACGCACCCGACGGCCTCGAGGACACCTACCACGGCAACCACGAGTACTACGTCAAGGGCTTCACCGACGACGGCAAGATCATCCTCGGCAACCCCTGGGGCAGCGAAGAGGACGACCTGATCATGACCGAGGACCAGTTCAACGACCACTGCAACGACGCGGCGGTGATCAACCCGTGATCGGCGGGCTGATGAGTGGGAGATTGGACGCCATGACCCACGAAGACACTCCCCCAGCCAGCGAGCCGGCCCCGCTGGAGGTCCGGATGCGGCAGGGCGTGCCCACCCGCCTCGACATCGACGGGGTCCGCGCCCGGTTCGGGCTCAACACCTGCCGCCACGACGACCAGTCGGTCCACTTCTCGGTACGGAAGGGCGACGAACTCGTCGGGTTCGACGTCCACGAGGGCGACCACGTCGGTGTCCTCGGGCGTCAGTGGCTCGTCCGCGAGCTGACCGTTCCCGAGTCGGGGACGGCACGGGTCGTGCTCAAGCAGATCCTGGAACCGGTCGGATGACCCCGCGGCGACGGCGTGCCGGGGCGGTCCTGGCCGTCGCGGCACTCGCCGCCGCGCTGACGGCGGGCTGCGGCGACGACGGCAACGACTCCGACAGCACTGATGGCACCGACGACAGCGGCGGCAACGGTGGCAGCGTCTCCGACACCGGCGGCTGCATCGGCGAGACCTCCGGCGACGTGACCCTGACCGCGGCTGGCGACATGGCGCTGCCGGGGGGCGGCAACGCTGGCGTCGGTTCGGTCGAGTCCGACGAGGATCCCCCGCAGCTCAACCTGATCCTGGGCGGCGGGACCGAGCAAGAGGAAGAAGCCGCGACCGGTCTCGAGGTCGGCGACACGTTCTCCGTGCAGGGCACGAGCTACACAGTCGAGGGCTTTTGCGACGATAAGGCCTATCTCGCCCAGTCCGCCGGCTGACCCCGCGTTGACCTGGCCGCAGCTCCCGTTCTTAAGTCAACACATCTTGTCTATACGCCGACGGAAGGTCGAGCCCATGTGCGCCACCTGTGGTTGCGAAGCATCCAACGAGACCAACAACAACGACGACAAGTAGTCGATAACGTCACGGCGGCCGGCCCTAAGGACTAGGGTCGGCCGCTGATTCGTGTCGGAGCGTTTCGTAGACGGTGTAGACCCCGATCGCCTGCTCCAGCTCGTGCGACAGGTCGGTGAAGAACTGCTCCCGGTACGTCGAGTCCGTGACGGCGTAGACGGTGAAGTAGAGCCCGGAGAACGCGGCGAGGAAGACCGACACCTGGAACAGCTCCTCGCTGATCGGCAGGTATTCGCCGAGCGACGGCAGGTCGTTCGGGACATGGTCCTTGACCGGACCGACCCACGAGATGATGACTTCGTCGCCGATCGCGAGCTTGCCGAACACGATGAAGAAGACATAGACCACCAGCGACAGCACGACGACCTGCACCAACTGGCTGAACAGCAGCACCAGCACCAGGTTGGCCCGCGGCATCGGCGTGAGCTTCGCCGGTCGGGCATCGCCGCGCAACGTCGCCGCGACCCGGGCGACCGGCGTGCCGCGGCAGCTCTCGACCAGCCGGTCGTCGGCCGCGTCCGCTTCGACCTGCCGCACCTCATCGGGGAGCCGAACCAGCAAGAACAGCACGGCGATGGTGGCGAACAGCAAAACCCCCATCCACAAGCGCTGTCGGCTGAGGGTTGAGGCAACCTGCCAGACCTCGGTGTTGATGAACAGGAACGTGATGAAGAGCAGCAACAGCGGCAACGCGCGGGTCAGTAGCGGAAACATCAGCCGCAGCGAGCTGAGCGTCCGTCGGATCGCCCACAACACGATCGGCCGCAGCCGCAAGAAGGTCCAGCCGTAGCCGAGGACTAGCACGAGCAGCATGGCGAGTCCGCAGCCGATGCCGGCCGACGTCGACGTCCAGGTCTCGACGCCGACGCCCACAGCGCTCGACAAGACCAGCGCGACCAAAACCAGGCCGACGATCCGACCCCGCTGGTGTCGCTCCACCAGGCTCCGACGCTGGTGATAGACGAAGTAGGGCAGGCCCTTCGACTCCAGCCACTCCTCGGCTCGCGCCATCGACTCGGCGCGTTCCTCGGGGTTCATCGCTCTCGATCGAGCTGGTCGGCCTGGTCGAGCTGTGCCCGAACTTCCTCGACGTCGATGCCCATCCATTCGATCAGCGCCTGAACCGAGTCGAGGCGCAGCTGGCCGCGGATGCGATCGACGAAGCTGACCTCGACCCGTACGCCGTAGAGCTCGAGGTCGTCCCGGTCGAGCACATAGGACTCGACCCAGCGGTCGGCGTCCTCGAACATCGGATTGGTCCCGACGCTGATCGCGGCCGGCATCGGCTTGCCGTCCGCGACGGTCGACGGTGGCAGGACGCGCAGCCAACCCGCGTAGACACCGTCGGCCGGCACCGCGGTGAGTCCGGAGGCCGGGACGTTTGCGGTCGGGAACCCGAGTTCGCGGCCGCGGTGGGCGCCCTCGACGACGACACCGGACAGGTCGTGTGGCCGACCCAAGGCGACGGCCGCGCCGGCCACATCGCCTTCGAGCAGACATTGACGGACGTACGACGACGACCACGGATGCTCGGCGCCGTCCAGACTCAGTGCGTGCGTGGCGAAGCCGTACTGCTCGCCGAGCGTGCCGAGGACGGCGGTGTTGCCGGCGGCCTTCGAGCCGAAGCGGAAGTTTTCGCCGACGACGACCGCGCTCGCGTGCAGCCCCTCGGCGAGCACCCGGCGGACGAACTCCTCCGGCTGCCACGACGCCAACTCGCGCGTGAACGGGAGCACGAGGACATGGTCGGCGCCGGCGTCACCGAGCAGGTCGACTCGCTGCTCGATCGTGGTCAACCGCATCGGCGCCCGCTCCGGCAACAAGATCTGCATCGGATGCGGGTCGAAGGTGACCGCGACGACGGGTACGGAGGCCTCGGCCACCTCACGAGCGCGTTGCAGGACGTACCGATGTCCGCGATGGACACCGTCGAAGTTGCCGATCGTAACCACACTCGGCCCGAAATCGGGCGGAATGTGGTCAAGGGATCGCCATACGAGCATGAGAGAAGCCTGCCATTCGATGAGAACCTTCTCATCGACGACTCACGCTGATCTGTGAATAGCGCGGGATCGTGATGCAATGACCTTGATGTGGAAAGCAGCGGCGGCCTTCATCCTGGCCATCGGAGCAGGCGGCTTCGTGGCCGGGTCGGTACTGGGCGACCCCGGAGGACCGCCGGAGGTCGGTGACCCCATCGTGCTCAACGACGGCTCGCCCGACTCGCAGCCGAGGGGCTCGGATCCGACGTCTCGGCCGACCGACGACGACGGCACCCCGGACCAGGGCGGATCGAACGACGATGACGGCCCCGACACCGTCTATCACACGCCGGACGACCTCGACGACGACGACAGTGGCCACGGCGACGGCGGGGACGATGACAGCAGCGGGCCCGGCAGCGGCGACGACAGCAGCGGCCCCGGCAGCGGCGACGACAGCAGCGGCCCCGGTAGCGGAGACGACCACGGCGACGACGACTGAGCCGAGCCGCGGGTTCTTCCGTCGCCGCCCGGTCCCGGTGCGGCTGCGGATCACCGCGGCGGTCGTCGTGCTCGCGGGACTCGCCCTCGGCGTCGCCGGACTCGTCGTGTACGCGCTCGAGATGCAGCGGATCAACCGTGACATCGACCAGCAGATCACTCAGGAGCTGGACGAGTTCGAGGCCTTCGCCGACAGCAACCAGACGCTCGCCCCGGACCTCCTGATCGAACGGGCACTGGGAAGCAACGTTCCGTCGTCGGACGAGCTGATCTTCGGCTTCTGGAATGGCGGGCCGCGGGTCGTGAGCGACGGATCGGCGCATCGCGAGCTCGTCGACGCGCCGGATGCCGCGCTGATCGCGGCCGTCGACGGACTACTGCCGCAAGGGGGGTCCACTGAGCTGGACACCGACTTCGGCGACGCGATCGTCGCGGTCAAGCCGGTGCAGTCCGAGGCGTCCGCCGACGGCGGCCCGGCCTTCGTCCTCGTCCACTTCGAGGCGGAGGAACGGGCCGAGCTGATCGACCAGACCCAGACATACGCGATCGTCGCCGCAGCCGCACTGCTCGCCCTGACGGCCGGCGCCTGGAGTCTTTCGGGCCGGCTGCTGCGACCCGTACGCGAACTGCGGACCACCGCCCGGGAGATCAGCGAGACCGACCTGACCCGGCGCATCCCCGCGACCGGCAACGACGACCTGACCGACCTGACCCTGACGTTCAACGCCATGCTCGACCGGCTCGAGGACGCCTTCGCGGGGCAGCGCGAGTTCCTCAATGACGCCGGGCACGAGCTGCGGACACCGATCACGATCATCCGAGGCCATCTGGAGCTGCTCGACACCCACGATCCCGCCGAGGTGGCAGCCACACGGACGCTCGTGCTGGACGAGATCGACCGGATGTCGCGGCTGATCGACGAGCTGATCCTGCTGGCCCGCAGCCGTCGGCCCGACTTCGTCCGGCCGACGCCGCACGATATCGGCGAGCTGACCGACGACCTCGCGGACAAGGTCCGCGGCCTCGGCGATCGAGCCTGGACGGTGGACGAGCGGGCGACCGGCCAGGTCGTCGTCGACGCGCAACGGATCACCCAGGCGGTCGTCCAACTAGCGCAGAACGCTGTCCCCCACACCGCTGAGTCCGACAGCATCGCGATCGGGTCCCGGCTCGACGACGGCGACCTCACGCTGTGGGTCCGCGACACCGGGCAGGGCATCGCGATCGAGGATCAGGCGCACATCTTCGACCGGTTCTATCGCGGTCGCGACAGCGCGTCCGAAGGCTCTGGCCTCGGCCTGTCGATTGTCCGCGCGATCGCCGAGGCCCACGGCGGTTGGGTCGCCGTCAGGTCGGCGCCGGGCCACGGCACGACGATCGCCCTCACCCTGCCGCGCCGGGCGTCCGGGCTCACCCCGCCGACGGCTCCGGCCACCGCCGCATCCGACGACGAGACGACGATCCCGCTGCAGGTGACGCCGTGAAACGCATCCTGGTCATCGAGGACGAGCCGCGGATCGCATCGTTCGTCGCCAAGGGCCTGCGGGCGGCCGGCTTCACACCGACCGTCGTGGGTGACGGCCGGGAGGGTCTCGACCACGCCATGTCCGGCGAGTTCGACCTCGCCATCCTCGACATCGGGCTGCCGACCCTCGACGGGTTCGCCCTGCTGGAGGAGCTGCGCGGCACCGGCAGCCGGTTGCCGGTCATCGCCCTCACGGCCCGCGACTCCGTCACCGACACGGTGCGGGGGCTCGAGGGCGGGGCGGACGACTACATGCCCAAGCCGTTCCGGTTCGACGAGCTGCTGGCCCGGGTACGGCTACGGCTGCGCGACCGAACCGACACGACGGCAGCCGGTGCGTCCGCTGATCAAAATGTTCTCGAGCACCGTGGGGTCCGGCTCGACCTGCGCCGGCGCGAGGTGACCAGCGACGGCGTCACGGTCGAGCTGTCGGCGCGTGAGTTCGCGCTGGCCGAGATGTTCATGCGGCACCCCGGACAGGTGCTGTCGCGAGAACAGTTGCTGTCACAGGTGTGGGGGTACGAGTTCGACCCGGGGTCCAATGTCGTCGACGTCTACGTCGGCTACCTCCGCAAGAAGCTCGGCTCCGACGCGATCCGGACCGTACGCGGCATGGGCTACCGCCTCGTCTGATCCCACCCACCCCTACTATTCGCGTCGACATTGCGCGTCTTGTCGCTCCGGGCGGGCAGGACGCGCAATCTCGACGCGAAGGGAGGCTGTCGTTAATGGAGGGAGGGCTTCCAGCCGCCGAGGCGTGGCTTCGGGAGCGCGGCCATCAACGGCTCGAAGGTCTCGGCCAACTCGACCGGTGTCGGACGGGCCGTCTGATCCGCGTCGAGACAAGCCAGGATCGGCTTCGCCAAGGCGTCCGGCACCCACTCCGGCAGCAGCATCGGCGGGTCGACCAGTTGCGGCCACCGCTCCTCGGGCGCGGACGCACCGTCGTCGCCGTCCTCGAACGGCCGGTAACCGGCGACCGCGTGAAACAGGGTCGCGCCGATCCCCCAGATGTCCGACTCGGGGGCGGGCGCGCGGTCCCGTGCCGGAATGCATTGCTCCGGCGCCATGTAGGCGTCGGTGCCGATCGGCGCCCGCAGCGTCGCGGCCCGGTCGATCGGTCGCGCCACACTGAGATCGATGAGCCTCGCCGGCGCGCCCATGATGATGTTGCTCGGCTTGATGTCGAGGTGGACGACGCCCATCTCACCGAGGTAGTGGACCGCCGAGCAGAGCTCGATGCCGAGCGGCAGCAACTGTTGCGGGGGCACCGGCCCGTGCCGACGGATCAACGACGACAGCCGGGGGCCGTCGAGGTTTTCGAGCATCACGTACGGTCGCGGCGGGTCGATGCTGGCGCGAAACCCGCGGACGATCGCGGGATGGTTCAGCCGCTGCAGCAGGTCGCACTCGCGGTCCAACCCGCGCAGTGTCGAGTCGTCGTCGACCTGATCGGGTCGAACGACCTTGACGACGACGGGGGCATAGAGCCGGTCGTCGAACGCGAGATAGACCTCGTATGCGGAGCCGCCGCCCAGCGGTTTCATCGCGGTGAGGCCCGGGGCGATCTCGTCGCCCCGGGCCAGCTCCCACGATGCGGAGCGGTCGGTCATGACAGTCACCGCGACATCACCGGCGGGTGTCGTTGCGCGAGTGGTCGTTGGTCAGGTTCGCGCTGAAGTCGCGCGTGCCACCGCCCGGACCGTCGTGGGTCCAGTCTCGGCTCTTGTCGCCCCAGCTGTGGTCGCGATCGCGGCTCATCGCGGTGCGATTGCTCTTCGTGTGGTCCGCGGACCGACCGCTGTGGTCGCGGCCGTGCCGGGTACCGGTGTTGGTGTTCGTCCCGGTGTTGGTGCCGTTGTGCGTCCCTGTGTTGGTGTGCGTGCCGGTGCCCTTGAGCCCGTAGTCGTCGTCGCCGTCGTCATCGTCGTCGGCGACAATAACCAGCTCGTTGGCGTGGTCATCACGCTTGGCGTACGCCTGGTTGTCGTTGTCCGCGTTCGCGGCACCGACACCGACGACGACCAAGCCGGCCCCCACGCTCGTCGCGAGCGTCGCGATGCCCGTGCGTGTCCATGCCTTCATCGGTCACTCCTTCGCTCGGGTCGGTGATCGACCCCTCGGTTTGCTTATGTCGACCACGATGGCGAGCCGCGATGAAGTGGCAGTGAGCCCGAGATGAGATCGGTCTTAGCCGCCAAAAGACCAGGTCAGGCGGCAAATACGACGACCGGCCGGGCGGTCGAGCCGTCCTGTCGATAGAGCGCGAGAAACTCCCCCGACGGGTCGTAGAGCGCGATGACGTCGTCGGCCGGCAGCCGCACGTCCGGCAGCGCGCGGCCGTGGCGCACCCACGTCGCCTCGTCCGAAGACAACTCGTGGCTCGGAAAGCTTCGCCGAGCCGCCTCAGCGAGCGGCACGAGCGTCCAGTCGTCGGCGAGCTCGTCGAGTGTCGATGCGTCGGCCAGGGTGAAGCCGCCGACTCGGGTTCGGCGCAGCGCGGTGAGATGGCCGCCGACGTCGAGGTCCGCGCCGAGGTCGCGGGCGAGCGCTCGGACGTACGTGCCGGCCGAGCAGGTCACCGAAGCGTCGACATCGACGTACGGCGGCGCCGGACGCACCCGATGGACAGCGAAGTCGTCGACGTGTACCGGCCGAGCGTCGAGCGCCACGGCCTCGCCGGCACGCACCCTCGCATAGGCTCGCTTGCCGTCGACCTTGATCGCCGACACCGTCGACGGCACCTGATCGATGTCGCCGACGAACCTCGCCGCGGCCAGTTCGATCTCGCGCCGGCCGAGGTCACTCGCGTCGGTCGTGTCGAGGGTTTCCCCCTCGGCGTCGTCGGTCGTCGTCGTCGCGCCGAGCCGAATCGTCGCGTCGTAGGACTTCGTGGTTCCGGACAGGTGCCCGAGCATCCGGGTGGCCCGGCCGACTCCCACGACGAGCACGCCCGTCGCCATCGGGTCGAGGGTGCCGGCGTGTCCGACCTTGCGGGTCCCTGCCAGCCTGCGGACCTGACCGACGATGTCGTGCGACGTCCGACCCGAGGGCTTGTCGATCACGACGATGCCGGCCGGAACGATTCCACTGGACAATGTCCCGCCTCTCCTCCGGCATCGACGGCGTCGATTCTCGACGTACGCATCGTACGGTCGCGCAACCGACCGACTGGTGGCGGTTCGGACAACCTGACCGGCCGCGACGGCGACGACGACATCATCCGACCCCGGAAGGGCGAAGACGAGACCTTCGACTTCGGCCCCGGCGACGACACCGTCAACTACGGAGCGATGTACGGGTCCGGCATCCACCTCGACCTGGCCGCCGAGACGAGCAGCGGCGCCGCCGGCGACGACACACTCCGCGACGTGGAGAACGTCTGCGGATCGAACGGCGACGACGTCCTGCTCGGGAGCGACGCCGCCGAGCGCCTCGAGGGCTGGGACGGGGACGACGTCGTCAACGGAATGGGCGGCGACGACGTCATCGAGGACACCTGGGGCAGCGGCGAGGTCCTCGGCGGGTCCGGCAACGACCGAGTCGTGCTGAACTGGGTCGGCGGGTACGCCTACGACGGAGTCGACACCCTCGACGCCCGCGCCCTCTTCGTCGACGAGGGCGAGTCTTTCGTCATCGACGTCGCTGGCGGGCAGATCACCAACCCCGAATCCGCCGCGGCGACCGGCATCGAGAACGTGATCGGCCAACTCGGTCGGGACGTCCTGCGTGGCGACGCGGCCCGCAACGAGCTGATCGGCGGCGACGGCGCGGACCGACTGATCGGGCGCGACGGCAACGACGTACTCACCGGAGGGCCAGGCGCCGACAATGCCGACGGCGGACCGGGCAGCGACAGCTGTACCGCCGAGACCGTGACGAACTGCGAAGGCTGAGCGAGCCGAATCAGGTCGGCTCGGTGTCGTCCTCGTCGCGCTGCCGGTAGGGGTCGGACTCTCCGGCGTAGGAGGCGCCGGCAGCGCGACGGGCGACGTCGGCGTCAGACTCACGAGCGCGCGTGAGCAGCTCCTCGATGTGACGGGCATTGTCCGGCACGGCATCGAGGACGAACTCCAGCGTCGGGGTGTGACGCATGCCCAACTGGCGGCCCACCTCCGACCGGAGCACGCCGGTCGCGCTGGTCAGGGCCGCCGCGGTGCGGTCGATCTCCTCCGGGCCGCCGAGCACTGTATAGAAGACGGTCGCGTGCTGGGTGTCGCCGCTGACCCGGACGTCGGTCACGGTGGCGAACCCGAGCCGCGGGTCCTTGATGCGACGCTCCAAAATTTCGGCGACAACGACCTTGATCCGGTCGGCCACCTTGCGTACTCGCGGCGAGCTCATGCCGTCCTCACTCCCGTCACCCTAGTCATCTTCGCCCCGCAACCAGCGCCGCGTCGACAGCAGCTCCACCTCGGGTCGGGCCGCGATGCTCCGCTCGACCTGATCGAGCACAGCCTGCCCGTGCGAGGCTTCGCCGGTCACCAACGCGACGCCGACCCGAGCCCGACGGTAGAGCTCCTGCTCGCCGACCTCCGCCACGGAGATGGCATACCGTCGGGTCAGGTCGGCGAGCAAGGGACGCAGCACCGAGCGCTTCTGCTTGAGCGATCGCACGTCGCCGAGCAGCAAATCAACGCTCATCGCGGCCACGAACACCGGTGGCTACGCCCCTCGCCTCCCCTTGTCGCGTCGTCAGTCACGCGGCTTCTCGCGCATCTCGAAGGACTCGACGACATCGCCAACCTTGATGTCGTTGAAGTTCCTCAAGGTGAGACCGCACTCGAAGCCCTCACGTACCTCACTGGCGTCGTCCTTGAACCGCTTGAGGCTGGCCAGGTCGAGGTTGTCGGCGACGACGGCGCCGTCGCGGAGCAACCGGGCCTTGGCGTTGCGGCGGATCAGGCCGGACGAGACCCAGCAGCCGGCGATGTTGCCGACCTTCGACGAGCGGAAGACCTCGCGGATCTCGGCCTGGCCGAGGGAGACCTCCTCGTAGATGGGCTTGAGCATGCCCTTGAGGGCCGCCTCGATCTCGTCGATGGCCTGGTAGATCACCGAGTAGTAGCGGATGTCGACGCCCTCGCGGTCGGCCAGCTCGGTCGCCTTGCCCTGCGGCCGGACGTTGAAGCCGATGATGACCGCGTCGGAGGCCGCCGCCAGCATGACGTTGGTCTCCGTGATCGCGCCGACGCCGCGGTCGATGATCCGCAGCGACACGTCCTCGCCGACGTCGATCTTGGCCAGGGCGTCTTCGAGCGCCTCGACCGAGCCGGACACGTCGCCCTTGAGGATGAGCAGCAGCTCGTCGACCTCGCCCTTCTCCATGCTGGACATGAAGTCCTCGAGCGTGCGTCGAACGGTCCGCTGGGCCAGCATCGCGTTGCGCTCGCGAGCCTCGCGCTTCTCGGCGATCTGGCGAGCCATCCGGTCGTCGTTGACGACCATGAAGTTGTCACCCGCCCCGGGGACCGCCGTCAGGCCGAGGACCATGACCGGTCGCGACGGCACCGCCTCGTCGACCGACTCGCCGTGCTCATCGAGCATCGCGCGGACCCGGCCGTGCGCCGGGCCGATCACGACGGAGTCGCCGACGCTCAGCGTGCCGCGCTGCACCAGCACGGTCGCCACCGGGCCGCGTCCACGGTCGAGGTGAGCCTCGATCGCGAGACCCTCGGCGGGCTGGTCGGGGTTGGCCCGCAGATCCAGCGCCGCGTCGGCGGTCAACACGATCGACTCCAGCAGCTTTTCGAGCCCGAGCTGGGCCTTGGCGGACACGTCGACGAACATCGTGTCGCCGCCGTACTCCTCCGGCACCACGCCGTACTCGCTGAGCTGGCCGCGCACCTTGGTCGGGTCCGCCTCCGGCTTGTCGACCTTGTTGACCGCGACCACGATTGGCACGTCGGCCGCCTTGGCGTGGTTGATCGCCTCCACCGTCTGCGGCATCACGCCGTCGTCGGCCGCCACCACGAGAACCGCGATGTCGGTCGCCTGCGCACCACGGGCTCGCATGGCGGTGAACGCCTCGTGACCCGGGGTGTCGATGAAGGTGATCCTGCGCTCGTCGCCGTCGACCTTGGTCGAGACCTGGTAGGCACCGATGTGCTGGGTGATGCCGCCGGCCTCGGTGTCGACCTGGTTGGCGTTGCGGAGCGCGTCGAGGAGCTTGGTCTTTCCGTGGTCGACGTGACCCATGACGGTGACGACCGCGGGTCGCGCCTGGAGATCCCCCTCGCCACCCTCGTCCTCGCCGAATGCCAGGTCGAAGCTCTCGAGCAGCTCGCGGTCCTCGTCCTCAGGCGAGACGACCTGAACGTCGTAATTGAGCTCCTCGCCGAGCAGCTGCAGGGTCTCGTCGTTGACCGACTGGGTCGCCGTGACCATCTCGCCGAGGTGGAAGAGCACCTGCACGAGCGACGCCGGGTCGGCGCCGATCTTGTCGGCGAAGTCGGTCAGCGACGCGCCGCGCGCGAGGCGAACGGCCTCGCCGTCGCCCTTGCGAACGCGGACCCCGCCGATCGCCGGCGCCTGCATGTTGTCGAACTCTTGTCGCTTCGCGCGCTTCGACTTGCGTCCGCGACGGGACGGGCCGCCCGGTCGCCCGAATGCGCCCTGCGTGCCACCGCGACGACCGCCGCCGCCCGGCCGGCCACCGGGGCCGCCGAACCGACCGCCACCGGGTCCACCGCGGTTGCCTCCTGGCGCACCGCCGCCACCGGAGCGACCGCCCGGTCCGGGTCGGCCGCGACCACCGGCGCCGCCACCACCGCCGCCGCCGCCGCGTCCACCGAGCGACGGCGCCGACTGCTTCGGCATCATCGCCGGGTTGGGCCGCGGCATGCCAGACGGGCTCGGCCGGCCACTCGGGCGATCGCCGCGACCGGAGCCGCCGTCGCGAGCCGCCGGTCGCGACGGCATCGAGCCGGGCGACGGGCGACCCGGGCGCTGCATGCCCTGGGTCGACGAAAACGGGTTGTTGCCGGGGCGTACGCCGCCAGAGCGCCCACCACGGGCCCCGCCCGGCTGCGGCGCCGGTCGTGGAGCGGGTCGGGGCGCCGGCTTCGGCGCGGCCTTGGCGGCCGGCGCCTCGGGAGTCGCCTCTTCGGCTGGCGGCTCCTCGGCGGTCACCGCCTCCACCGGAGCGGGCTCTTCCTCGGCCGCCGGCTCGGCAACGGGTGCAGGCGCCGCGACCGGCTCCTCGGCGACCGGCTGCTCGACAGCCGGCTCCTCGGCGGGCGGCTCGACCGGCTTGGCCGGGGCCTTTTTCGCGGTCTTCTTCGCCGCGGACTTCTTCTTGGCGCCGTCGGTTTTGGCGCCGTCTGCCGACTTGGCCGCATCGGCCTTCAACTGGTCGGCGAACTTGTCCTCGAGCTTGCGGACCACGGGTGCTTCCACCGTGGACGACGCCGAGCGCACGAACTCGCCCATGTCGCTCAGGGTCGACAGGACGACTTTGCTCGGGACTCCAAACTTCTTCGCGAGTTCGTAGACTCGGACCTTAGCCACTGCTCTCCTTCGTGGTCCGAGCCCGCAGGCACAGACCGCTAGTCGATGTACATGCTCATCTCGAGTTACTCATCGAGGGCTCATGAGCGTGTGCTCCGCTTCCTGTGGTTGTTGTCGCGTTCGGTTTCGCCCGATGCCGTGACCGCGCGGATGTACGACCAGACGGCCGTGTCGTCCACTGGGCCGCTGACTCGCAACGCACGGCTCCAGGCCTTGCGCCGCGTCGCCAACTCCAAACAGGCCGCCGATGGATGCAGATGCGCACCCCGGCCGCCCGCCGATCGCCGTACGTCTGGCGCCACCGCAGTGGTCGCGCCGTTGCTGACGACAACGATCCGGATCAGCTCGGACTTGGCCGCACGCTCTCGACATCCGACACAGGTACGCACCGGTTCCGGGCGCGCCAGGGCATCGAAAGAGCGAGGATTCGTACGACCCACTGGGTACGAGTCTAGCGGTTGATGCCTCCCGCGTCGCGCCGAGGCTCCTACTCGTCGTCGGGCGCGTCGGAGCGGATGTCGATCCGCCAGCCGGTGAGCCGGGCGGCGAGCCGTGCGTTTTGCCCCTCTTTGCCGATCGCCAGAGACAGCTGGAAGTCGGGCACGACGACCCGCGCCGCCTTGGCCGCCGCGTCGACGATCTCGACGCTGTTGACCCGGGCGGGCGACAGCGCGTTGGCCACGAACGTCGCCGGGTCGTCGGAGTAGTCGATGATGTCGATCTTCTCGCCGTGCAACTCGTTCATGACGCTGCGCACCCGACTACCCATCGGGCCGATGCAAGCACCCTTGGCGTTGACCCCGTCGACGTTGGAGCGGACCGCGATCTTGGACCGGTGGCCGGCCTCACGCGCGACGGCGACGACATCGACGGTGCCGTCGGCGACCTCCGGTGCCTCGAGTGCGAACAACCGCTTGACCAGGTTCGGGTGGGTTCGCGACACGACCACGTGGGGGCCGCGAGGGCCCTTGCGAACGTTGACGACGAGGCACTTGATCCGCGAGCCGTGCTGATAGCGCTCCTCAGGGACTCGCTCGGCGACCGGGAGCAGTGCTTCGAGCCGGCCGAGATCGACCATGACGTCGCTGGGGTCGCGTCCCTGCTGAATCGTGCCCGAGACGATGTCGCCTTCCTTCTCGGAGAACTCTCCGAACTTCTGCACGTCCTCCGCGTCGCGCAGCCGCTGCAGGATGATCTGCTTGGCCGTGGTCGCCGCGATCCGACCGAAGCCCTCGGGCGTGTCGTCGTATTCGCCGACCATCTCGCCCTCGTCGTCGTGCTCCTGGGCCCAGACGACGACGTGACCGGACTTGCGGTCGAGCTCAACGCGGGCGTGGGTCTGGGCGCCTTCGGTCCGGTGGTACGCGACCAGAAGAGCCTGCTCGATGGCCTCCACAACGACGTCGAACGGGATGTCTTTTTCGCGCTCCAACATCCGGAGGGCGGCGATGTCGATGTCCATCGTGCTCAGCCATCCTTTCGGTTGAACTCGACCTGCACCGTGGCCCTGGCGATGTCGGCATATGACCATTCGTACTCGGTGCCATCGACGTCAAGGGTCACCGATGCGTCGGCGACGCGCAGCACGCGACCGGTCTGGCGGCTTCCCTCGGTCGGCGTCACCTTGACCAAGCGGCCGAGGTTGCGACGCCAATGGCGGGGCGCTGTCAGCGGGCGATCGATGCCGGGCGAGGTCACCTCCAGCGTGTACGCCTGACTACCCATCGCGTCGGCGTCGTCGAGCGCTCGCGAAACCTCGCGGGTGGCCTCGGCCAGCTGGTCGAGCGTGACACCGCGGACGCCGTCCGCCATCTCCGTCTCGGTGTCGACGACGACCCGCAGGAGCCGACGACGACCCGCGTTCGTCAGCTCGACCGCTTCGAGCTCCAACCCGAGATGAGTGACTGCCGGCTCGACGACGGCTGTCACCCGATCAGGCAGCGAAGTCGCACTCACGATGACCTCCGCCTTCTGCTGTTGTCATGTCCTTCTCCCCCATGGTGAACCTCCGGGGCCGCCACGCGGCATGCCGGCACCCTATAAGAGGTCGTGTCTTTGAGTCGCGACGCGAGTCGCGCGGTAGCTTCGGGGGCGTGTTTCCACCTACGTCGACCCGCCGGGCCTTCCTGCGCCGCGCCGGATCGACCGTACTCGCGGTGGCGGGCGTATCGGTCCTGACGTCCGCGTGCGACGCCGACGGCGACGAGCGCGCGACGACGGCCGATCCCAGCACCGACGCCGCCGCCTCGGCTGACGACGAGTTGGTGGCCGCTGCCCTCGATGAAGCCACCGCTCTGGCGGCGCTCTATGCGTCGACGCTACGCCGGCACCCCGAGCTGCGGTCGCAGCTGGCCGGCGCGCGGTCCGACGTCGACGAACACGTCGAGGCGCTGTCCGGTGCCACCGGCGGCACCGACGACGACACGGCGACCGACCGACCGGTGCCGCAGACACCCAACGCGGCCCGACGCCTCCTCGCCGCTCAGGAAGAGCGGGCAACCCGCCATCTCCGGCGCGATGCCAATCGAGCTGCTTCCGGCGATCTGGCTCGCCTGTTGGCGTCGATGGCGGCCAGCCACGCACAACATGTCCGGCTACTCGCCCCCCATGCGGATGCGCCGAAGGCCTCAGCGGCTCCCGATCCGGACACGATCACCGTCGAGGTCGGACCGGTGATCGATGCCATGAACTACACGCTGGCCGGTGAGCACGCGGCGATTTACGCGTACGGCGTGATCGGTGGCCGGCTCGACTACGGCTCGCGGCCGGTGCGAGAAGCCACCGCGGCGTGGGAGATCCATCGCGGACGGCGCATCGGCCTGACCGCACTGGTCGAAGCGGGTGGCGAGACGCCGGTGGCGGCCGAAACCGGGTACCGGCTGCCCAACGACGTCGGCGACGTCGCGGCCGCGCGCACGATCGCCCAGTCGGTCGAGGGTCGCTGCACCGTGCTCTACGCGACCCTTGCCGCGATCGCCGCCGGCGAGGTCCGCGCGTACGCGGTCGACGCGCTCATCGACGCCGCGGTGCGTGGCTACGACTGGGGTGCGCCGACCAGCGCGCTCCCCGGTGTTGCCGATGCCTGACGGTCAGTCGGATGTGGCGTTCGGCGGCGGGACCTCGGTCGACTGACCGGCACCGATCCCGTCGATGAGCCACTCGCCGTCCTCCCTGACAAGAGTGAGCTCGATCTCTGACCCGTCGATGCTGGTGACCGCGGTCGCCGAGTCGCCGGATTCCTCGGTGATCTCGGGATCGCTCGGCTCGCCCTGGACGTCGTCGGGGTTGCACTCACTGGCCGCGTCCTTGCGGAAGTCGTCGGTCATGAGACCCTCGAGCGCGTCGCAGTCGGCGTCCTTCCACGCGTCGACGAAGGCCTGCGCGGATGCGAGCGCTTCGTCACCGGAGGGTTCGCTGTCGTCGTCGCCTCCGAGCAGCAGGATCGCAGCAGCGGCTCCACCGCCCACGACCACGAGGACGGCGATCACGAGGCCGACGACGGCCCCCTTGGACTTGCCGCCCGATGGCGGCGGCCATGGGTACTGGCCGGGTGGCGGACCGTACTGGCCGGGCGGCGGCTGCCCGGGTGGCGGACCGTACTGGCCGGGCGGCGGCTGCCCTGGCGGACCGTACTGGCCGGGCGGCGGTTGCCCCGGCGGCGGACCGTACTGGCCCGGCGGCGGCTGCCCCGGCGGCGGACCGGCCTGACCGGGAGGACCGTACGGCCCGGGTGGCTGTCCTGGCCCCTGACCGGGCGGCGGCCCCTGCGGAGGCCTGCCCCATCCGGGTCCATTCGGATTCGGCGGTCCGGGTGGCGGTTGCTGGCTCATGCGTCCTCCCTCGAGGAGATCACGGCGACGAAAGGTCGGGGAGCTGGGAGAGGTCGAGACTGTCGACGTACCAAACGCCACCCTGGTTGACCAGCTGGCTGCTGAGCGTGGCCGAGGACCCCTCGACCACCATGACGACCTGGGCGGTGGCGACGTCACCTTTGACGCCGACGATTTGTGGCTCCTGAAGCTCCCAGTCGACGCCGTCCGGGATCATCAAGTCGCTTTCACAGTCCAGCGTCGACTTGAAGCGGTCGGTCGTCATCGAGTCGATCTTCAGGCAGTCGTGGCGGCGGACCGATTCGACGAAGGCCGAGGCGACGAGCTGCGCGCCCTCCGGATCAACCGTTGGCACGGTCTCCGTTGGTTCCGTTGGCACGGTCTCCGTCGGCACGGTCTCCGTCGGCTCGGTGGGATCGTCGTCGTCGCGGATGTCGTCGACCATCCAGACGTCGTCCTGCGCAACCCACTGCGACACCAAGGTTGCCGTGTCACCCTCGCTGTTCGAGGCCGGGATCTCGACGGTCGCGCTGTCATCTGACTGGTCGGTGATCTCCGGGTCTCCGTATTCGATGTTCCCGTCACCGAAGGAGTCCGAGTCGCAGCCGCCGCCAAAGCTGTCGAGAAGCCGCTCGGTCGCCATGCTGTTGATCGTGTCGCAGTCGGCATCGTTGAGTGCACCGACGAAGGCTTGTGCGGCATCTTCGATGGACCCGCTCGCGGCATCGTCCTTGTCGTCGCCGAGGAGAACAATCGCGCCGGCGACGCCGCCTCCGACGACGATCAGCGCGATGACCACGACCGCAACGATCAGGCCCTTGGACGTCTTGCCACCACCCGATGGCGGCGGCGGTCCGTACTGACCGGGCGGCCCATACGGACCCGGCGGAGGTCCGGGTGGAGGTCCCGGCGGCGGGCCACCCCACGGCGGGCCCTGGCCCGGCGGCTGTTGGCCATAAGGGGATGGCCCCGACGGCGGTGGCTGACTCATGAAGTCTCCGAATCTGCGCGGTGTAGCGCCGCAGCCTATGGGGTCACGGGTCTACAGCGGCTAGAGCGTGACCGGCCTCGGAGGCCCCGCCGCGGCTCGGCGGGCGTCCGACGGCCGGGCCGTCGAGTTGTCAGCTGGTCGGAACGGTGAATGACGGGATGCTGAAGGAGGGAATGCTAAACGACGGAACGCTGAACGACGGCGCCGTCGGGACCGAGAACGACGGAATCGACGCCGACGGAATGCCGCCGGACGGGCCGAGACCGGCGACCTTCCACTCCCCGTCCTCGACGACCAGGTCCATCGCCACCGTGGAGTCGCCCTGGTCGCTGGCCACGCTGAACTCCGCGGTCGCCGCGTCGTCCGACTCGTCGGTGATCTCCGGGTCGCCGTAGCTCGACTGCTGCAGCGTCTCGCTGTCGCAGCTCGCGCCGTACTGCTCGACGAAGCTCTGAGTCGCGAGCGCGCCGGCGGCCTCGCAGTCGCCGTCCTCCAATGCCGCGATGAACGACTGCGCCGTCTCGAGGGCGCCCGAGCTGTCCCCCGAGTCGCCACCGTCGGCGCTGTCGTCATCGTCACCACCGAGCAAGAGGATCGCGGCCGCAACGCCGCCCCCGACAATCACGAGGACGGCGATGATGATGCCCGCGATCATGCCCTTCGATGGGCCGCCGGAGGGTCCGCCCGGACCACCGGGCTGGCCGTACGGCGGCGGAGGACCCCACCCCGGTGGCGGCCCCTGCGGCGGCCCTCCGGGCGGCGGGCCCTGCGGAGGCGGACCTCCAGGCGGCGGACCTCCGGGCGGTCCGTACGGACCAGGCGGTTGCTGACCGTACGGAGGCGGGCCCGGCGGTGGTTGCTGGCTCACAAATCCTCCCGAGTTTTCTGAATGTCGGAATGCAGCCTATTGGCAGATAGGGCCATTCCAGACGGCGGCACCCCTCGTGGAATACCGCCAGGATCGGCGTCGAGCTAAGCCGAGGGTTTGCCTAACGACGACGTCCGGCTGACCCGCCGAACGGGACAGCCGGACGCGCCGTCACGGCATGCCTTGGATCAGGCGCGGTACGCCGTCCAGGCGTCGTTCATCCGCTGCGACTGACCCGGGGTGAACTGGGTGTAGCAGCTGTCGTACGAGTAATCCATGTAGTTGTGGATCGGGTCGAGACCCGGGGCGGAGCAGGAGTCACGACCTGCGGGGCAGCCGCTGGTCGGCGAGGCCTGGGCCGGTGTGTCGGCGACCTCGTCGCCCGGCTCGTTACAGCCGCCCTGGAACGTGTGGTAGAGCCCGAACCAGTGGCCGGCTTCGTGGGTCGCCGTCTCACCGAGGTTGAAGTTTTCGATCCCACCGCCCGGCAGCGAGTCGAAGTGGACCCGGATGCCGTCGATCTTCGACTGCTTGGCGTAGTCCCACGGGAACGTCGCGATGCCGAGGTAGTTGAAGTCGACCAGCCAGATGTTCAGTGCGTTCGCGCCGCCCTGCCGGGTCTGCGACCGGTACTTGGTGCTCGCGCCGTCGCGGTGCCACGTGTTGTTGTAGAACCGGTCGACACCGGCCAGGGTGAACGTGAAGCCCGTGTTGGCCGCGTCGCCGGACTCGCCGCCCGCGAAGGTGTTGTTGAGGACGTCGACCTGGTCGTCGATCTGCTGCTGGGTGACGTCGCCGTTGCCCTGCTTGTCGAGCATGACATGGACGTAGACGGGCACCTCAGCGCCCGCGAGCGCTTCCGGGGGCCGCGCGGTGCGATGGTCGATCTGCCGCTCGACACGCGCCTGCTTGGCCGCGCTGATGTCCATACCGGCAGGTTCGCGGTCGATGTCGCTGCCGCGATCATTGTCGGCGACACGAACCGGTTGGACGCACTCGTGGCCTGCAGGCTCGGCGGGACGCATCGCCTGTGTCGGCGTGGTCGCGCCGATGGCCAGCAGCGTTCCGGTTGCGATGGCGAGCCGTATGACGACCCTCGTCGCTCCTGTCATGTCCCACTCCCTTGAGTCCGGCGGACCGGGACGGTCCGGATGATGCCGTACTTTCGTCCACCGGGAGCCTCTTGTCACGGGTTCTGACTGATATGAGACAGAACATCCGGAATATCCCGCAGCGACTGCACGACGGCGTCGGGTTCGCCCTCGGTGTGCCCGATCTGATCGGCCGGGATGTCGCTGTGCGGCACCCAGACCGCGCGCATGCCGGCGTTGCGCGCGCCCCAGATGTCGTCGAACAACCGGTCCCCCACATAGACGCAGCGCGCCGGATCGTCGGCACCGACCGCGTGCCGAGCGGCGGCGAACGCCTCAGCATGCGGCTTGGTCCAGTCGATCTCGCTGGTGTAGACCCGACCGTCGATCAGGTGCAGCACGCCGTCGCGGTCGAGGATCTCGTCGTGCCAGGCGCCCGGCCACACCGTGTTGGACAACACGCCGACCGCTACGCCCTCGGCGCGAAGTCGCTCGAACAGCGGGCGGACCTCGGGGTCGGTCCACGTCGACGGTTCCCAGAACGCCCGGTAGGCCGCGATCCGCTCGGCCGTCAGCTCGATGCTCGCGACCGTGCAGATCTCGTCGATCGTGGCACTGCGGTGCTCGTCTCGTGCTCGCGCCCACACCTGGCTGGCCGCATTGTGCAGGGCCAGGGTCGCCGCCGCCGCGTCGACGCCGGCGGGCAGATCGCCAACGCTCGCGATCGTGCGCCACTCGTCTTCGTAGTCGACGGTGCGCCAGGGCGTCAGTGTGCCGCCCCAGTCGAAGATGACTGCGTCGATATCCGCCACGATCTCAGGATCCCGAGACGGCCGCCGCGATCTCGTCGACGGCTCGCTCGACCGGCACCGACGTACGGTCGCCGCTGGCCCGGTCGCGGATCTCGATCGCACCGTCGGCGAGGTTTTTGCCGACGACGACGATGGTCGGGATCCCGAGCAGCTCGGCATCGGCGAACTTCACGCCCGGCGACATCTTGGGCCGGTCGTCGTACAGCGCCGTCACGCCGCGCGCGTCCAGCTCGGTCGCGATCCGTTCTGCCGCGGCGAAGGCCGCCTGGTCCTTGCCGGTCGCCACGATGTGCACGTCGGCCGGCGCCAGCTCCCTCGGCCAGACGATGCCGTGCTCGTCGTGCGAGTTTTCGACGACGGCCGCGACGGCACGCGAGACGCCGACGCCGTACGACCCCATCGTCACGGTTGTGAGCTTGCCGTTCTCGTCCAGCACTCGGAGTCCGAGCGCCTCGGCGTACAAAGTGCCGAGCTGGAAGATGTGGCCCATCTCGATGCCGCGGGCCGACTCGAGTACGCCGTCGCCGTTGGGGCAGGGGTCGCCGTCACGTACCTCGGCCGCCTCGATGACGCCGTCGCCCTCGAAGTCTCGACCGGCCACCAGGTCGATCACGTGACTGCCGTCGACATTGGCGCCGGTGACCCAGCGGGTGCCGGTGACCACGCGCGGGTCGAGCAGGTAGCGAATGCCCGACGTGCCCTTCTCCCCCAGCGTGCCGGGCCCGATGTAGCCCTTGACCAGGCTCGGGTGGTCGGCGAAGTCCTTCTCGTCGAAGGCCTGCACTTCCGCTGGCTCGACCTGAGCTTGTAGTCGCTTGAGGTCGACGTCGCGGTCGCCGGGGACACCGATCGCGATCGGCTCTCTCTTGCCGGCCGGATGCTTCAGCATCACGACCACGTTTTTGAGCGTGTCGGCGGCCGTCCAGGGCCGGTTGTCGCGGGGGAACTTCGCGTTGAGGTGGTCGACCAGCGTCTCGATCGTCGGCGTGTCCGGCGTGTGTTCGGCATGCGCCGCGGGCAGGTCGTCGTAGGGCACCGGCTCGGGAACCGGCACGCGTACGGCCTCGACGTTGGCCGCGTAGTCGCAGGTGCTGCAGCGTACGTAGGTGTCCTCACCGTTGTCGGCGACAGCGAGGAACTCCTCGCTCGCCGAGCCGCCCATCGCCCCCGACATCGCGGCGACGATGACGTAGTCGAAACCGAGCCGGTCGAAGATCTTGATGTAGGCCTCGCGATGCGCTCCGTACGACTTCAGGAACGCCTCGTCGGAGATGTCGAAGGAGTACGAATCCTTCATCACGAACTCGCGGCCGCGCAGGATCCCGGCCCGCGGACGCGGTTCGTCGCGGTACTTGGTCTGGATCTGGTACAGGCTCAGCGGCAGGTCCTTGTAGGACGAGTACAGGTCCTTGACGAGCAGCGTGAACAGTTCCTCGTGGGTAGGGCCGAGCAGGTAGTCGTTGCCCTTCCGGTCCTTGAGGCGGAAGATGCTGTCGCCGTACTCGGTCCAGCGACCGGACGCCTCGTAGGGCTCGCGGGGCAACAGCGCAGGGAAGTGCACCTCCTGCGAGCCGATGGCGTCCATCTCCTCGCGCACGATCCGCTCGACGTTGCGCAGCACCCGAAAGCCGAGCGGCAGCCAGGAGTAGATGCCCGGGGCGGCGCGCCGGATGTAACCCGCGCGCACCAGGAGCTGGTGGCTCGGGACCTCGGCGTCCACCGGATTTTCCCGCAGGGTCCGGACGAACAGCGACGACATCCGCAAGATCACGTTGAGCTCCTCAATAGACGTGCTGACGTGGTGAGGATACCGAGGCCGCCGGGCGGTCCGCCGCCGAGTTTCCGGGGTTGTCTCGCGCGGTCAAACCAGCCTCGCTCGTTCCTCGCTCGGCGGCCAGGCCCATCCACAGACCGCGCGAGACAACCCCGGAAACTCGGCTCTTCACTCCGGTGACCGCAGCATCCGGAGGCCATCTCGGCGGGCGCCCAGGCTGTAGACGTCCTCTCGGACGCTCGTCAGGGTTTCGCGGAGGCTGGGCATCAGGGACGGGTCTGTCGAGGGGTCATGCAATGCGGCAGGGACGTTGAGCACCCGCATCGGCGGGCCGCCGTAGGGCGTGATCATCGTCGGCGCGAACTGCGCCCGGCTCACCTTGAACCAACCGTTCGGCTGCTCGACGAGGGTGAACTTCACCGTGACGCCGCGGTAGGTGTCGGGGATGGCGGTCTCTTGCTGGGCGATGAAGTTGCCGAGCCCGTAGGCCACCCAGGTGCCGTGGACGACGTCGATCGGCTGCGGCACGTGGGCGTGGTGGCCGTAGACGAGATCAATTGCCGGCGACTTCGTGATCTCGCCGACCACCTCTCGCTGGAGGCTGTCCGGCTCGGTCGTGTATTCGGTGCCGTGATGGAGAGCGACGATGACCACCTCGGCACCGTCGTGGCGAGCCTGGCGGGCGTCGTACTTGATGTCGTCGGCGTCGATGAGCGGCACCGACCATGGCTCCTCCGATGGGATCGGAATGCCGTTGGTCCCGTACGTGTAGCTCAACAGCGCGACCTTGACACCCGCGACGTCGAGGATCAGCGGAGTCTTGGACTCCTTGCGGCTGCCCGCCGTGCCCGCATGCGGGACTCCCTTGGCGTCGAGCGTGTCGAGGGTTCGCTTCAGCCCCTCCCAACCGGTGTCGAGGCTGTGGTTGGACGCCGTCGTGCACGCGTCGATGCCGGCCTGCTTGAGGCCGTTGACCAGCTGCGGTGGCGCGCTGAAGATCGGGTAGTTGAGGAACGGCCCGTCCGGCTCGGCGAGCGGCACCTCCAGGTGACAGATGGCGAGGTCGGCGCTCTCGTAGACCGGCTTCATCGGGGCGAACATCGGGGCGAAGTCCATGCCGTTCCTGCCCTCGGCGGCGGCGAATTCCTCGGCCGACTCCCAAACGCCGTTATGGATCAGCACGTCACCGGACATCACGACGCTGAACCGCCGCGGCGGATTCGGCTGCGCCGTCGGCGCCGGGGTATCGTCGCCACCGCCGTCGCTCGCGTCGTCGTCGGAGCTACACCCGGCGAGGCCGAGCCCGAACACGAGGCCGCAGATTGCGGCGTACGCGGTCCGGCGCATTGCTGTCGATGACACCCGAGATCCCCTTCGATCGCCCCCAATAGACGCCTCGATCATCCCACGACGCCGGCCGAAGGTCGCCATCAGCACTCAGAACAGGACGGTGGCGAACATGCCCTTCTCGGCGAAGCCGGCCCGACGGTACGCCCGGAGCGCCGGCAGGTTGCCGGCATTGACGTAGAGCGACACGACGGGAGCGATCTCGCGCAGTGCGACGTTGATCACCGCTGCCATCGCGGGCGCGGCGATGCCTTGGCCCCGATAGTCGGGATGCACATAGACCCCTTGGATCTGGCAGGCGCGCCGGGTCGCGACACCGACCTCGGCCTTGAAGACGACCTGATCGTCCTCGATCCGAGCGAACGCCCATCCGCGGGAGATCAGCTGCGCAACCCGGGCCCGGTAGTGCCCACCGCCTCCGATCGGCTCCGGCGAGACGCCGACCTCCTCGGTGAACATCGCGACGCAGGACGGATAGAGGACGTCGAGCTCGTCGAAGACGACACGGCGGACGGCCGCATCCGGGCGCAGCGGCGACGGTGAGCGAACGGTGAGCATCGGTTGCTCGGCCCTGACCTGGCGCGCCGGCCCCCAGGCCGACTCGAGCCGCTCCCACAACGGCAGCACCATGTCGTGCGGGCCGACAATCGACGAGCTCATGCGCGTCTGGCCGGCGGCATGGTCGGCGAATGCCACCATGGCCTCCAGGTCGGCGCCGACCGGCACGAGGTTGGCGCCGGCGTGACAAGCCGCCACCAGCTCGTTGCGGCGCACGAAGCCCCACATGTCGCCACCCATCCGCCGGGACTCGATGCCGGTGACCTCGACCTGGTGGTCGACGAAGACGTTGGCGACCGGGTCGAGGTCGAGGAGCCGCTGCAGCGAGGGCAGGTCGGTCGGACCCAGCTGGCGGACGCCCGACACCGTACGCAACATGACGGCACCTCCTCGACGACTCGCAGCTCCAGTCTGCCGCGAAGCCTAAGGCAAGCCATAGTCCCGTGCGCTGCGTAACGGGGAAGTCCAGGCAACGACGACCGCGAGGAGCCCGACGGATGTGACGAGATGAAGGGCTTGGGGTACGCCGATGACGGCGGCGAGAGCCCCGGCCGCAGCGGCACCGGCCGAATAACCGATTCCCCACGCGACCATCCGACCAACCGTATTGACCCGGCTCAGCAGGTGCTCCGGTGTGACCTGTTGCCGGTAGGAGATCGAGTTGACCACCACCATCGTGTAGGCGATGCTCCACATCAAGAGCCCGAGGGCGGCTACGGGCCATACGGTGGCGAAGCTGGTCGCGATGCCCACAGCGGCCGCTATTGGCACGGCGGTCAACGTGATCGCGGCCGGTGTCATCCGGTCGAGCAGGCGAGGCAGACTGAGCGTCGCGAGGAGGGCGCCCGCGCTCCAGCTGCTCCAGACCAACCCGAATCGCCACCCGTCCGTGCCGATATCTAGCACGCGGTCGAACCACACCACCATGAGCGACACGAAGCCGCCGCCGACGACTGATTGCAGCGTGTTGGTGAGCGTCATCGTTCGCACACCAGGGTGCCGCACGAGAAACTGGACGCCGACCTTGATGTCGGCCAGAACCGAGCGGGTCGTCGGTCGCGTACGCTCCCGCGCGGGGTCCTGCAGCGGCCGGGCGATCGTCCGTACGAGCACCGCCGACGCCGCGAAGCTCAAGGCGTCGACGCCCAGCAGGGTCGACGGATGCACCACGGCCAGCGTCAGTCCGACCAGCGACGGCAGCACGATCTCCGCTGCCGTCGCCGACGACCACACGACTGCGTTGGCCTTGGCGATCCGGTCGCTGCCGACCAGCACCGGCAAGGCGCCGAAGTTGGCCCCGTCGAAGAAGACGGCGATCGCCGGTCCGCAGAAGGCGACGACCATCAGATGCGGCACCGTCAGGGAGTCGAGCAGGTAGGCCACCGGCACCGAGGCGATCAGGAGCGCGTCCGCGACGTCGGCGACGACCATCAGGCGACGGCGATCGAGCCGGTCGGCCAACGCGCCGGCAAACAGCCCGAAGAGCACGTACGGCGCGGCCTCGAGCATCGAGACCGTGGCCGTCAAGGGCGCCGAACCGCTGAGCCGATAGACCAAGACCGGCAAGGCGATCAGCGTGATGATGGTGCCGCACTCGGACAGCAGCCGCGCGAGGAAGTAGCGCCGGAAGTCGGGATCGGTCCGGAGGCTCGCGCGTACCTCGGTCGCGTCCGCCGTCATGGTCGGGCGTTGACCACGACCGGCTGTCCATCAGGGTCGACGACGGTCAGTTGCCGCCCGGCGACCGTCGGATCGTGGCCGGCCGCGCGGAGTCGGGTGGCGACGTCGTCGAGCGGCTCCTCGGTCGCGAAGCCGAGCCGAACCGTCTCCGGACCGGACTCGACCCGGACCAGGCCGACGTGACCGCCAAGCGTCGGCGCGTCTCCGCCGGCATCCGGCAGGCCGAAGCGACCGAGGAACCGGGCGTACTCCTCCACGTTCGCCGTCGATCGCACCGGCATCACCGACCAGCGGCGGTCACGGTCGGGGACGTGGACGCGATAGCCGTAGTCGTCGTCGCTGTAGCCGTCGACCCAGATCGGCACGCCGCTCGGGTCGGTCACACTGAGGACCCGGCCGTACGCCTCATCCCAGATCGTCGCGTCGGACCAGCCGGCGTCGGTCAGCCGAGCGGCCAGCGCATCGAGGTCAACTCCCTCGAACGACAAGTTGGTCTGTCCGGGCCGACCGCTCGTCGAGCTGCTGGCGGCCTCGTGCAGGGCGAGCATCCCGGCGCCGGACACCATGTCGACCCAGCCGCCGCCCTGCGCCTCCACGCGCGGAGCCATGCCGAGCAGTTCGAGGAAGCCGCGCATCACGGGGATGTCGTCGGTGAACCGCAACGGCCGAACGATGCAGTCGTCAGTGCGTGAGCCGGTCATCCGCGGGCCTCCCCATGTCGGTCGAGGTATTCCTCGAGAGCGCGCTGGACCCAGACCGACAGCACGATCTCGTCGTCTAGCGCCTTGTGCTTGATGCGCCTGATCAGGGACGCCGGGAGATAGACGTTGAACTGCTTCTTCGGCTCCCGATCGACGCGCGGCTTGGCCGGCTTGTCAGCCATGCTAACTTTCTAGCATGCTAGCAATCTAGCAATCAAGCCTGGTCGGGCAGCGAGTGTTGGCGCCAGGCCGACTCAACGTATTGGCGTGAGATTCGGCTCGGATGGCGTCCGGAAGGCGAATCTCACGCCAATACTCGATCGGTGGCGGCCTAGGCTCGGACGCATGGGCGAGATCGAGCTTCGGCGGGTACGGGACGTGGTCGGCGAGTCGCGTCAGTCACCGACGTACCTTGTCGACCGGCTCTGGCCGCGTGGCGTACGCAAGGACGGCGTCGACCTCGACGGCTGGCTCAAGGACGTCGCGCCGAGCACCGAACTGCGACGTTGGTTTCATCAGGACCGGAGCCAGTGGGCCGGGTTTCGCGAACGCTATCGGGCCGAGCTCGACGATGACCCGGGGGCGGCCGCGCCACTGCTCGAAGCGCTGCGCAACGACTCGGTGATTCTGCTCTTCGACGCCAAGGACCGTGAGCGCAACCACGCGATCGTGCTCCGCGAGTGGCTGCTGGAGCACGCCGGCAGCTGACCCAAACGCCGACATCCCGACCCGATCGGATTGGCGCAGGGGACCCCAACGCCAAACCTATTGGCGCAGGGGACCCCAGCGCCAACGTCCGCGACGCCGAGTCAGCCGGCGGTGACGACCGGCTCTCCAGGGCCGGCGTCATCGCCCAACTCGTCGGCGATCCGCATCGCCTCGTCGATCAGCGTCTCGACGATCTGGCTCTCCGGCACCGTCTTGATGACCTCGCCCTTGACGAAGATCTGACCCTTGCCGTTGCCGGACGCGACTCCGAGGTCGGCCTCGCGGGCCTCCCCCGGTCCGTTGACGACGCAACCCATCACCGCGACCCGCAGCGGCACTTCCATGCCCTCGAGCCCCGCGGTGACCTCCTCGGCCAGTTTGTAGACGTCGACCTGCGCGCGTCCACACGACGGGCACGATACGATCTCGAGCTTGCGGGGTCGCAGGTTGAGCGATTGCAGGATCTGGAGGCCGACCTTGACCTCCTCGACCGGAGGCGCCGACAGCGACACCCGGATCGTGTCGCCGATGCCCTTCGACAGCAGCGCACCGAAGGCGACCGCCGACTTGATCGTGCCCTGAAACGCGGGCCCGGCCTCGGTTACGCCGAGATGCAGCGGCCAGTCGCCACGCTCGGCCAGAAGTTCGTAGGCCTGCACCATGATCACCGGGTCGTGATGCTTCACCGAGATCTTGAAGTCGTGGAAGTCGTGCTGCTCGAACAGCGACGCCTCCCACTCGGCCGACTCGGCGAGCGCCTCGGCAGAGGCCTTGCCGTACTTGTCGAGGATCCGCTTGTCGAGCGAGCCGGCGTTGACGCCGATCCGGATCGAGACGCCGGCGGCCTTCGCGGCGTCGGCGATCTCCTTGACCTGGTCGTCGAACTTGCGGATGTTGCCGGGGTTGACGCGTACGGCCGCACAGCCAGCGTCGATCGCGGCGAAGACGTACCGCGGCTGGAAGTGGATATCGGCGATCACCGGAATCTGCGACTTGGCCGCGATCGTCGGCAGCGCGTCGGCGTCGTCCTGGGTCGGGCACGCCACCCGCACGATGTCGCATCCGGCGGCGGTCAGCTCCGCGATCTGCTGAAGGGTCGCGTCGATCTCCGTCGTCGGCGTGGTGGTCATCGACTGCACCGACACGGGCGCGTCACCACCCACGAGGACCGAGCCGACCTTGATCTGACGGCTCTTGCGGCGCTCGCCCAGGGTCGCGGGGGGCAGCTCCGGCATTCCGAGGCTGACGGCTGTCACGGCATCACTCCAGGGTCACCGGGTTGACGATGTCGGCGTAGACGAGCAGAGCCCCCATCACGATCAGAACCGACGCGACCGCATACGCCACCGGCAGCATCTTCGCGACGTCGACGTAGCCCGGGTCGGGTCGCCGGCGCAGTCGGGCGATCCCGCGCCGCACCGCCTCCCACAGCGCACCTGCGATGTGACCGCCGTCGAGCGGCAGCAGCGGGATGAAGTTGAACAGTGCGACGAAGAGGTTGACGGCGGCGAGCAGTGCCAGCAGCTGCGCGGCTCGCTCACCCCAGGTCGTCTCGTCGACGGTCGACAGCTCGCCGGCGACCCGACTCGCCCCGACGACACTCATCGGACTGTCGTCTTCGCGCTCGTCGCCGAAGGCGGCCTGGGCCACACCGACCATCCGCTCCGGCATGTCGATGATGGCCTCGCCGGTCAGCTTCGTGTATTCCCACATCGTCGTCGCGACGAACAGCGGACTCTCGCGCTCCGACTCCTGCGTCGGCGAGACGCCGAGGAACCCGACGTGCTCGAATTCGTCGAGCTGTTCGCGGTCCTCGCGCAGACTGACGACTGTGTTGGTGTGCAGGGTCAGGGACTCACCGTCGCGGACGACGCCGATCGTCGCGGCGCCGGCCTCGTTGTCGCGGATCATGTCGGTCAGGTCGTCCCACGACTCGACCGACTGGCCGTTGAACGACACGATCTGGTCGCCTGGCTCGATGCCGGCGTCGTAGGCCGGCGCCACCGGGTCATCGTCGGTGCAGGTCTGGCGCTCCTGGTCGGCCGGAATCACACATTGCGACACCTCCGAGACCGTGGTCGTCGCTTGCGGAGCCCCGATGCCGACGAACACGACGCCGAACAGAAAGACGGCGATCAGCAGGTTGACCATCGGTCCGCCGGACATCACGATCAGCTTCTGCCACCACGGCTTGCGATAGAAGAGCCGGTCCTCGTCGCCGGGTTGCACATGCTCGTACTCGGCGGCGCGGGCATCGGATATCAGCTGGGTGAACATGCCGGTGTTGGTGCTGCGAACCCGCTCGGGATGCTCTTCGTCTTGGCGATCGCCTTTGGCCGGCGGCAGCATCCCGACCAGCTTGACGTAGCCGCCGAGCGGGATCGACTTAAAGCCGTACTCGGTCTCCCCCCGGCGAACGGACCACACAGTCCGGCCGAAGCCGACGAAGTATTGCGTGACCTTGACGCCGAACTTCTTCGCCGGCCACATGTGACCCACCTCGTGCAGCGCGATGGACGCCATCAGGCCGACGAAGAACACGATGACTCCGAGGGCGTAGATCAGCCCATCCATTTCACGCGTGTCCTCTCGCCCGTTCGTGTGCGGTCAGCTCGACCGCGCGTTCCCGCGCCCATGCGTCCGCCGCAAGCACCTCGTCGACGGTCACCGGTGTCCGATTCGAGGGTACGTGCTCCCCCGGGTCATCGCGTCGTAGGTGCTCGTTGAGTACGTCACTCACCGTATCCACGACGTCGAGGAAGGCCAGCTCGGCTCGCAAGAATGCGTCCACGCAGACCTCGTTGGCGGCGTTGAGGACGGCAGGTGCGGTCCGACCGTGCGCGCCTGCGCGGCGGGCCAGCTCGATCGCAGGGAAGGCACGGTCGTCGAGGGGGTGAAACTCCCACGTCGACGCGGTCGACCAGTCGCACGCCGGGGCGACGTCACCGACCCGGTCCGGCCACGACAGGCCGAGCGCGATCGGGATCAGCATCGTCGGCGGCGACGACTGCGCCATGGTCGAGCCGTCGACGAACTCCACCATCGAATGGATCATCTGCTGCGGATGGACCACGACGTCGACCCGATCCATCGGCACGTCGAACAGCAGGTGCGCCTCGATGACCTCGAGTCCCTTGTTCATGAGGGTCGCGGAGTTGACGGTGATGACCGGGCCCATGTCGAAGTTGGGGTGCGTCAGCGCCTGCTCGGGGGTCACGTCGGCGAGACCGGCCCGGTCGCGACCGACGAACGGTCCACCGCTCGCGGTCAGCACGAGCCGGCGTACCTCGCTCGCCCGCTCGCCCCGAAGGCACTGGGCGATCGCCGAGTGCTCGGAGTCGACGGGCACGATCTGACCCGGCTTGGCGGCCGACCGCACGATTTCGCCGCCGATGATCAGCGACTCCTTGTTGGCCAGGGCGAGCGTGGCGCCGGAGTCGAGGGCGGCCAGCGTCGCGTGCAGGCCGGCGGCACCGGTGATGGCGTTGAGCACGACGTCGCACCGCTCTGCCGCCACCACGGCTGGGGCATCCGGCCCGATGACGAGACGGGGCATCGCGTACTCACCGGTTGCGTAACCGCGGCGCTGGGCGTGCGCGTAGAGGGCCAGCTGGACGTCCTCGGCGGCGCTCCCCTGGCTGATGCCGATCACCGGCACCTCGAAGTCGATCGCCTGGCGTGCGACCAGCTCGGGCTGAGACCCCCCGGCGGCGATCGCGACAACACGGAATCGGTCCGGATGCCGGTCGATGACCTCGAGTGCCTGGGTCCCCACCGACCCGGTCGACCCGAGCACGACTACATCGCGGCGCTGCATGCCGCCATTGTTCCCTACGGCCAGGTCCATCAAAAACGAGCCGGACAGGCCGAGGCCGGTCGGTTCACCCCGGCGAAACCGACCGGCCTCATCTCCCCCAAGTGTTGCACCGTCAGGCCGACTTCAACTCCACGCGCAGCAGTCGGACGGTGCCGGCCACGAACGGCACGATGATCCAGATCGTTGCCGTCACCAGGATTTGCGACCACTGCGTCGCCGTCAACGAGTGATCGTCGAACAACGGCTGCTGGGCCGTTCCCAAGTCGAGCCACGGAGCGGCGTCGTCGAGGGCGCTGACGATGCCGAACAGAATCGACCAGGCCGTCGGGATCACGAAGTAGAGCACGATCGCAGCCGCGCTGTTCATCAGCAGCATGCCGAAAGCGAGCCCCTGCACGATCGCCATGAGCTGCAGGAGCACGAAGTCTCTCCCGCCGGCCATCCCGAGGTTCCAGGCGCCGGATCCATCCATCAGCGCGGAGCCGAGCATGTTGAACAGCGCGCCAGCGACCAGGGCGACCGCAACCGCCGCGAGCCCGAGCGCCACGACGGCGACAAACTTCGCGACCACGATGCGGCTACGACTGGGTTCCAGGGTGAAGGTCACCAGGCCGGTCCGCTGCGACCATTCGCTGGTGACGGCCAGGATGCCGAGCACCGGCAGCAGGAAGCCCTGCGGGGTCAGCGTGACGCCGGCGAAGTTCTCGTACGTCAGCTCGTTGGCGTCGGCCGCGAACAAGAAGATCGTCACGGCCGCGACGGTGATCAGGCCGATCGCGACCAGCAGCCACATGCCAGCTCGGGTATCGGTCACCTTGCGCAGCTCGACGCGGATCAGCCGGAGCATTCCCACCTTGCGGGTCTGATCCAGGTTGATCGGCGCCGCCGCGGTTAGCGCGGTCATGCGGACACCTCGTCTCGTGCGTCGTCAGCGGTCAATTGGAGGAACATCTCTTCGAGCCCGGCGCCTTCGGCCGGCCGCAGCTCGGTCAGGATGACTCCGGCGCCGGCCGCGATCCGGCCGACCTGCTCACCGGTGCCCTGCACGATGAAGGAGCCGGTTGCGGAGTGCGTGAACTCGAGCTCGGCCTGCTTGAGCGCGAGGCCGAGCGTGTCGAGGTCGACACTGCGTACGAGTGTGCCGGTTGCCGCGACCAGCTCGTCCTTGCTGCCCTGCGCGACGATCTTGCCGCGCCCGATGACGACCAGCTCGTCGGCGATCATCTCGATCTCGTGCAGCAGGTGCGACGAGAGCAGCACCGTGCCACCCCGCTCGGCGAACCCGCGCAGCAGCCCACGCATCCAGCGGATGCCGGCCGGGTCGAGCCCGTTGGCCGGCTCGTCGAGCACCAGTACCTGCGGGTCACCGAGCAGCGCGTGGGCGATCCCGAGGCGCTGCCGCATGCCGAGCGAGTAGTTGCCGACCCGACGCTTCGACTCGGTGCCGGACAGCCCGACCAGCTCGAGCATCTCGTCGACCCGGCTCCCGGCCAGCCCCATCAGCATCGCGCCGAGGTGCAGGACCTCTCGCCCGGTGCGACCGGCATGCTGCGCCGACGCGTCGAGCAGAACACCCACGTAGGTGCCTGGGTTGGGAATTTTCGAGTACGGAACCCCCAGAATCGTGGAGCTCCCAGCGGTGGGCGGAGTGAGTCCCACCATCATCCGCATCGTGGTCGACTTGCCGGCGCCGTTGGGTCCGAGAAAGCCGGTGACAGTTCCCGGCTCGACCCGAAACGACACATCGTCGACCGCCAAGTAGCTTCCATAGGCCTTGGTCAGACCGTCCACTTCGATCATGAGGCCCAGCCTGCCGGACCGCCTCGCGACCGACATCGTGCCTAGGGCGACATTTGGATAGACGAAAGTCGACATCCCAGGAACTTCGGTTGGTGGGCACGGCTCTGGGCCACCCCTAATCTGAGGGACGCGAACCGCCGTACGCTCTCGGGATGGATCGACCGGATCCGCCGCCCGGAGCCCGACGCATCCAGCGAGCCGCCGCCGCTGACTGCGTGGCAGCGGACCTGGCGAACCATCGCGGCGATCCTGATCGCCGCCTTGGCGTGGGCAGACGTCGCCCCCGCCCAGTGGGATCAAGACCGGTACCTGTTCTGGCTCGACCTGAGCCTCGGCCTGGCGTGCCTCGTCGTGATGCAGTTTCGGCGACGGCATCCGTTCGCGATCGCGATGCTCGTCACGTCGGTCGGGATGGTGTCGGCGACGAGCACGGGTCCCGGCGTCATCGTGGCCGTGTCCCTCGCGACCCGTCGCCGCTGGGACGAGCTCGTACCGTTCGCCGCGGTCAGCATCGTCAGCGGCATGCTCTACTACCAGATCGAGCCGGCCGACTCGGCGGGCGTCTACGGCGACCTCGGCTTCGTCGTCGTCGCCAACGCCGTGCTCATCGCCGCCGGCCTCTACATCGGCGCTCGCCGGGCCTTGGTGGCATCGCTCAAGGACCGCGCCGAGCGAGCCGAGCGTGAGCAGGCGATGCGGGTCGCACAGGCGCGCACCAACGAACGGGCCCGGATCGCCCGCGAGATGCACGACGTGTTGGCCCACCGCATCTCGCTCGTGGCCATGCACGCCGGCGCGATGGCCTACCGCACCGACCTCAGCCCGGACAAGACGAGGCGCACCGCGGAGGTCATCCAGGCCAACGCCCACCATGCTCTCGTCGACCTGCGCCAGGTGCTCGGGATGCTGCGCGACGACCGACCGAAGGACGCGCCGGAGCGGCCGCAGCCCACGCTGCGTGACATCCCCGACCTGATCGACGAGGCCGTCGCTGCGGGCATGAACGTCCGCCTCACCAACGATGTCGAAGACCTGGAGCCGGCGCCCGAGACGATCGGACGCAGCGCGTACCGGATCATCCAGGAGGGCCTGACCAACGCCCGCAAACACGCCCCGAACACGACGGTACGGGTGCAGCTGAGCGGCGAGGAAGGCGGCGAGCTGACCGTCGAGATCCGCAACCCGCTGCGAGTCGGCGACGACCGACGCGACGCCGCGCTGCCCGAGTCGGGTCTCGGTCTGATCGGGCTGGTCGAGCGGGCCGAGCTGAGTGGGGGCCGGCTCGAGCACGGACGGACGGCATCGCGAGAGTTCGTCGTCCGGGCGCACCTGCCGTGGCCGCAACGGGTGTCCGCGGGAGGCGACGCGTGACGACGATTCGCGTGGCCATCGTCGACGACGACGCGTTGGTCCGGGCGGGGTTGTCGCTCATCCTGGGCGGCGCCTCCGACATCGAGATCGTGGGCGAGGCCGACAACGGCGTCGCCGGGCTCGACATGATCCGGCGAAGCTCCCCCGACGTGGTGTTGATGGATATCCGGATGCCACGGCTCGACGGCCTCGAGGCGACATCACGTCTCATGCGCAGCGTCAGTCCGCCTCGGGTCATCGTGCTCACCACCTTCGACGCCGACGAGTACGTCGTACGCGCGCTCGGCGACGGCGCGAGCGGGTTCTTGCTGAAGGACACGCCCCCGGCGCAGATCGTCGACGCCGTGGCAAGGTCGCCGCCGGTGAGCCGATGCTGTCGCCGAGCGTGACGGCGCAACTGATCCGGCAGGTCGCCAACCATCCGTCGGGAGACCGCGCCGCCTCGGCTCGAGAGCAGTTGGACCGGCTGAGCGAGCGTGAGCGCGAAGTGGCCGTCGCGGTCGGACGCGGGTTGTCCAACGCCGATATCGCCGAGGAGCTCTACATGAGCGTGGCGACGGTCAAGGCCCACGTGTCGAGGCTGTTGGTCAAGCTCGAGGCCGACAACCGGGTCCAGATCGCGATCCGCGTCCACGACGCCGGCCACGTCTAGCCCCAGCCCATTCGCGGAAGTGGGCGGGACGCGCGATCTCGGCGCGAGGAAGTGGGCGGGACGCGCAATCTCGGCGCGAAGGAGTGGTGGGGAGGCGAAGCGTCCTGCGATCTGTGACCCCGGGTACACAGATCGCAGGACGCGAAGGGGACGCAGCCCCCGGCCGCCATGCCACGGCCGGGGCTGCGCCCATCGGTGAGCTGGTCCGCCGGTTAGCTCACCGAGACCGCGGTCCAGGCGGCTTCAACGGTCTGAACCTCAGGGCTTCCTGCGCCGTAGAGGTCAGTCGCTGCCTGGATCGTGTGGGCTCGCGCGTCCGAGTAGGTCTCGGTGCTCGTCATGTACTGCGAGAGCGCCGTGAACCAAATCTGCGCGGCCTTGTCCCGACCGATACCGGTGACGGTCGAGCCGTCGCAGATCGGGCTGCTGCCGTACTGCGTGTCACCGCTGCCTTCTGCCAAGAGGAAGAAGAAGTGGTTGCCGACGCCGGACGAGTAGTGCGGGTCGGACCCTGGCACGCTCGAGTCCCAGCAGTCGTACGACGAACCGTCCAGCGAAGGCTGGTACATGTACCGCAGCGGCTCGCCGGTGCCGAAGATGTCGATCTTCTCGCCGATGTCGTAGTCGCCGGGGTCGGCGGCGTTGTTGGCGTAGAACTCGACCATCGAGCCGAAGATGTCGCTGGTGGCCTCGTTGAGACCGCCGGCGTCGCCGGAGTACTCCAGACCCGCCGTGTTCTCGGTGACGCCGTGCGACATCTCGTGGCCGGCGACGTCGAGCGACACGAGCGGACGGTCGTTGTCTCACCATCGCCGTACGTCATCTGCTGACCGTCCCAGAACGCGTTGACGTACGCGTTGCCGTAGTGGACCCGCGACGGCACGCCGGTGCCGTCGTTGAAGATGCCGTTCCAGTTGTGGGTCGCGGTGTAGTAGTCGAACGTCAACGCCGCGCCGAGGTGCGCGTCGACTCCGGCCGAGGCTCGGTCGGCGTTGGTGCCGTCGCCCCAGGCGTTATCGTCGTCGACGAGCGTCGTGCACTGGGCCTCAGAGTTGTTCATGTCGCAGGTCGTGCCGTTGCCGTGCGACGGGTCGACCATCTCGAAACCGCTGCCACCGGCGGTGGTGTCGATCTCGACCTGGCCGAGGTAGATGCTCTGACCGGTGCCCACGTCGGCGACCTGGGCGTCGTCGCTCAGGTTGCCCGAGCTCGACGTGGTGTCGAGCGGCGCCAATGTGGTGACGCTCTCGTCGGCGTCGAGGATCTCGCCGGACAACGCGTCGACGAGCACCGTGGCTCGGCTCGGCGTCTGGCCGTCGGACTGCACGCCGTGCACGACGCTCATCCACGCCAGCTGTGGCGCGCCGTACCGAGCGTCGACGACCAGCTGAGGCTTCGAGACGTCAGCGATCTTGGCACCGTCGAATGCGTGCCGTGTCTTCGCGGCCACGTCAGCGGCAGCGATTCGCGGCGTCGCGGAGATGTCGATCGCCCGGGCTTGGGCGACGGACACACCGTCGACCGCGCCGTCGGCGTCCTGGTGCACGACGAAGTCGCCGCCGAGCACCGGCAGACCCTGGTAGGTCCGCTCATATCGGATGTGTTGCGCGCCGTCGACACCGGTGATGGTGTCGACCACGCGGTACGAGTCGGCGGTCGAGCCCTTGATCGAGCCCAGGTGATCGCCGATGTAGTCATTCGCGACCGCCGCCGGACTACGCTCGTCCGATGCCGGTGCCGCTCCTGCCGATGTCCCAACCGTCGTGCCTACCACGCCTAGCCCGACGGCGAGAATCGCGGCGCCTGGAGCCGCTACGAGTCTGCGCATGGGTACTCCCTCGAGAAACTGGGTAGGTCGCTTCGAGGTTGTCTCAAAGACCCCAAGTCGCACCATGCCACCTGGTCATAACATTCCGCTGCGAGGCGCCCGATTCGGCGTAATATGACGCCGATGGAGATCGAGCTGCGACACCTGCGCCTGGTGAAGGCCATTGCCGAAGAGGGCAGCATCACGCGAGCTGCCGCAGCGCTCGGGTCAACCCAACCCGCGGTGACACGGTTGCTGCGCCGCCTCGAAAACACGCTCGGGGGCCCGCTGTTCGTGCGGTCGCGCGACGGTGTCGAGCCCACGTCGCTCGGCAAGCTCGTGATCGCCCGCGCCCAGGCCGTGCTGCCGGTGATCGACTCGCTGCGCTCCGACGTCGAGGCGAGCAAGCTGGCCGGCCCGGTGCCCGAGAAGATCCGGGTCGGAGCCGAAAACGGACCCGTGATGGTCGGGCTCTTGCGCGGCATCCGCAACCTCTTCACCGGCACCGAGGTCGTGACCGAGAGCCAAAACGGTCTCGCCGGCCTGCTCGAGCTCGTCACCGGCGGCCACGTCCATCTCGCAGGCATTCACGAGTTCATCGGCCACGAGATCGTCCTGGGTCGCGATCTCGCCATCCAGACGGTGGGCTGTGAGCCGATCTTCGTCATGCTCGCCGAGGACCACCCGCTGGCCAGCCGCGAGGAGCTCGCCCTCGCCGACCTCGCCGAGCAGAGTTGGGTGCTCACACCACTCGACATCGACCGCGAGTACGACATGTTCGCCGCCGCCTGCGGACGGGCCGGCTTCTCCCCTCGGGTCGACCACTACCTGACCGGTGTGCACAACCTCGAGGTCGTCCGTTCGGGTGAGGCACTCGGTCTGACGTACGCGGTCTCGCGTTTCCGGGGCGTCGCCAGCCGCCCACTGGTCGGATCGCCGGTCCGGATCCGGCACATGCTGATCGCCGATCAGCACAGTCCGCTCGTCCCGCACCTCGAAAAGTTGGCCCGCTACGTGCTCGACAATTACACCGAGACGGCAGCAGAGCAGCCGACTTATACCGCATGGTTGGGCAAATACGACAAGTTGGCTCTCGAACCTGCGCCGAGGCGTTCCGCCTGACCCGAGAACGTGGTCGACTGGGCACACGCGTCCATGCCCATGCCCCGCGTCCGGGAGGTACGAGCGATGAGGTACGCACTGGTGACTGCCGCACTGGTGACCGTCCTTGGAGGAGGAATGGGAGCGGCCAGCGCAACGGCTGCCCCAACCGATCACCACAAGGGCGACGGTGACATCTGCATCCTGGATGAGCAGCCCTGCACCTGACCGACACCGGCGATCGACACTCGGGAGTCGCGTAGCCTGCGGGGCGTGACTGATCCCCGCGCCCCGTTGGAGCTGTTTGCGATCGACGGGCTCCTCGACGCCGAGGAGCGAGCGATCCGCGACTCCACGCGGGCCTTCTGCGACGAGCGCATCCGGCCGCGCATCGCACAGTGGTACGAGACGACCGACCTGCCATCTCGCGAGCTGGCGCGCGAGATGGGTGAGCTCGGGCTGCTCGGCATGCATCTGGACGGCTACGGCTGCGCCGGCACCAACGCGGTGTCCTACGGGCTCGCCTGCCTGGAGTTGGAAGCCGCCGACTCGGGCATCCGCAGCCTGGCGTCGGTGCAGGGCAGCCTCGCGATGTTCGCGATTCACCGCTTCGGCTCTGAGGCACATCGCGAGGAGTGGCTCCCCCGCATGGCGACCGGCGAGATCGTCGGATGCTTCGGACTGACCGAGCCCGATGCCGGCTCCGACCCTGGCGCGATGCGGACCAGGGCCCGCCGCGACGGCACCGACTGGGTGCTCGACGGCACGAAGATGTGGATCACCAACGGCTCGATCGCCGACGTCGCCATCGTCTGGGCTCAGACCGACGAGGGCATTCGGGGCTTCGTCGTTCCGACGGATACGCCCGGTTTCACTGCCCCGAAGATCACCGGCAAGCTCTCGATGCGGGCGTCGGTCACGTCGGAGTTGGTGCTCGACGGGGTACGGGTGCCGGCCGACGCCCTGCTGCCGGAGGCGCAAGGACTGTCGGGTCCGCTGTCCTGCCTGACCCAGGCTCGCTTCGGCGTCGCGTTCGGTGCGCTGGGCGCCGCCCGCGACAGCCTCGAGGCCGCTCTGTCGTACGCGCAGACGCGGACCGTCTTCGACCGGCCGGTCGCCGGCTACCAGCTCACGCAGGAGAAGCTCACCAACATGGCGCTCGAGTTGGGCAAGGGCATGCTGCTCGCGGTCCACCTCGGTCGGTTGAAGGACGCCGGGCAGCTGCGGTCCGAGCAGGTCAGCATCGGCAAGCTCAACAACGTCCGCGAGTCACTCGCGATCGCCCGTGAATGCCGCACGATCCTCGGCGGCAACGGCATCAGCCTCGAGTACGCACCCTTGCGGCACGCCAACAACCTCGAGTCGGTGCTGACGTACGAAGGGACCTCCGAGGTCCACATGCTCGTGATCGGGCAGGCATTGACCGGCGTCAGCGCGTTTCGCTAGCAACCGCGAGGGCAAACCACACGTCCATACGGGTCGCCGCGTCACCGAGATCGCGCCCGAGGAGTCCCTCGGCCCGGCGGATGCGATAGCGCAGCGTGTGACGATGGATGCCGAGCTCGGCCGCGGCCGGGTCGTACTGACCGTGGTGTCGTAGCCACGCTCGCAGCGTGCGTGAGAGATCGATGCCGCTGGAGTCGAGATAGTCGCGCAACGGCGCCAACAGGGCGGTCGCGAAGGCCCGCGCGGCGTCCGGCCCGGCCAGGTCGACGACCGTCGAGGCCGCGATCCGCTCGAACCGCGACGCCGAAAGACCTGCGGCCCGGGCCGCCGCGAGGGCGTGGCGGGCCCGATCGAGTCCGTCATCCGGTCGTTGACGCGAAACCTCTCCGCTGATGCCGACGCGGGCGCCGTCGACGGCTGCGACGATCGACTCCACCTGGGCCAGGTCGCGCACCCGCCCGACGACGACAACGACGCGGTCGCCGTCGTCTGCGACGAGCCACCGCGAACCGGCGGCGTCTTCGAGATGGCGCCGGAGGTCGCCGCGACCGGCGGCCGGCGCTTCGGCGAGGCAGACCCAGATCGTCTCGCCGGCCAGCACTGGCGCGCCCAGGTCGGCGAGGTCCTTGGGCTCGACGTCGGTCCGCGTCGCCAGCCGCCAGACGGCCGAGCGAGCCGCGCGCTCGGCATCGTCGGAACGCCCCCGCTCGAGAGCGAACGACAGCAGCGCCGACGCGACGTGGACGACGGCCCGGTCGGTCGGCGTCAGCGCCCGCTCGACACCGAGGGCGAGGAAGCCTCGGACATGGCCGCCGGTGCCGAGCGGCTCGATCACCACGTGTTCGTCATGCTCGACGACAGACACCGCCGCCGGTCGGCGACCCCGCAACGGCTCGAGGTGCCGCGCGATCGCCGCGGCCCGACGCGACGCCGACTTGGGACGCGCGATCCGCACTCCACCGGTCGCGTCGAGGACCAGCACCCATCCGTCCAACAGCGAAGCGAGCCGGGTCGCGACGCCGGTCGAGCCGTCACGAACGGCGGCGCGGGTCAGCTGCTGTTGACCCCGAAAGGCTCGGGTCACGCCCGCGTACTGCTCCTGCGCCAGAAGGTCGGAGACGGTCTTGCTGATCGCGATGAAGGGCGTCGGACGATCAACCTCGAGTACGGGCAGGCCGTGGCGGCCCGCGCTGGTGACGAGGGCCCGCGGCACCCGTCGGTACCCGAGACCGACACCGAACCCGAGGCCGACGACCTCCGCGTCGACGAGCCGCCCGACGTAGCGATTCGCCGCGGCAGCTCCTTTGGGCAGCGAAATGCCGGTCGTCAGCAGCAGCTCCCCACCGAGGAGGAACGGCGTCGGGTCTTCCAGCTCGCTGGTCGCCACCCATCGGATCGGCAGGTCGAGTCGTTCTCCGGTCAACAGCGTCAGCCCCAGTGCGCGGTCGTCGAGCAGGGTCTGAAGAGTCGGGCTCATGTTGTCCATAGCGTACAAAGAACGACGCGTGATTGGCCGATTCGAGGGCAGCGCGAAGTCGCTCGGCCATCTAGCGTGGGCGTTATGTCAGGACAGCCAGCTGAAGACTTTTCGGTGCCGCAGGTACGTCAGGTGCGGACGGAGATTCCAGGCCCGCGCTCACGGGAGTTGTTGGAGCGCCGGGCCGGCGCGGTGGCGTCGGGGGTCGGCACCGTCGTGCCGGTGTTCGTGGAGCGGGCCGGCGGCGGGGTGGTCGTCGACGTCGACGGCAACAGCCTGATCGACCTGGGATCCGGGATCGCGGTCACCAGCGTCGGCAACGCCGCGCCCGAGGTGGTCCGGCGGGTCACCGAGCAGGTCGAGGCGTTCACGCACACCTGTTTCATGGTTGCGCCCTACGAAGGCTATGTCGAAGTTTGCGAAGCCCTGGCCGAGCTGACCCCCGGAGATCATCCGAAGAAGTCCGCCCTGTTCAACTCCGGAGCCGAAGCGGTCGAGAACGCGGTCAAGATCGCGCGGACGGCGACCGGTCGGCATGCGGTCGGGGTGTTCGACCACGCGTATCACGGTCGGACGATCCTGACGATGGCGATGACCGCGAAGAACCGGCCCTACAAGACCGGGTTCGGTCCGTTCGCGGGCGAGGTCTATCGGGCGCCAGTGTCGTACCCGTTCCGGGAGCCGGCCCCGATCACTGGTCAAGAGGCCGCCCAACGCGCGATCGACGTCTTCGAGAGCCAGGTGGGGGCCGACCAGCTCGCCTGTGTCGTGGTCGAGCCGATCCAGGGCGAGGGCGGGTTCGTCGTCCCCGCTCCCGGTTTCCTCGCCCGCCTCGCCGAGTGGTGCGCCGAGCACGGGATCGTGTTCATCGCCGACGAGATCCAGACCGGGTTCTGCCGCACCGGTGACTGGTTCGCATCCGACCACGAGAGTGTGGTGCCGGACCTCGTCACCACCGCCAAGGGCATCGCCGGCGGCCTGCCCCTCGCGGCGGTCACAGGCCGCGCCGAGATCATGGACGCCGTCCACGTCGGCGGGCTGGGCGGCACTTACGGCGGCAATCCGGTCGCCTGCGCCGCCGCCCTCGGCGCCATCCACACCATGCGCGACCACGACCTGGTTCAGTCCGCCCGCGAAATCGAGCAGACGATCACTCCCCGCCTGCAGTCCCTCGCCGACAAACACTCCATGATCGGCGACGTCCGAGGCCGCGGCGCCATGCAAGCCATCGAACTCGTCCACCCCGGCACGAATACCCCCGCACCCGAACTCGCCTCCACCATCAGTGCGACCTGCCACACCAACGGAGTCCTCACTCTGACCTGCGGTACGTTCGGCAACGTAGTGCGCTTCCTCCCGCCCCTGGTCATCCCACAACCACTGCTGGTCGAAGCACTAGACGTACTCGAGGACGCCGTGGCGGCGACCGGATAGGACGGCACGATGGGCGCGTTGTGGCACCCGTTCTCCGACATGGGGGCGGTGGAGCGGGACGGCGAGTTCGTGCTCACGCGAGGCGAGGGTGTGCACGTCTGGGACGACGCCGGACGGCGCTTTCTCGACGCGACGGCGGGCCTCTGGTTCACCAACATCGGCCACGGCCGCGCCGAGATCGCGGACGCGGCGACCGAGCAGCTTCGCACGATCGCCGCGTACTCGACGTTCGGTGACTTCACTGTCGACACCACGGTCAAGCTCGCCGAGCGGCTCGCCCGGCTCGCTCCCGTGCCGGACAGCAAGATCTTCCTGACCTCCGGCGGCTCCGACTCCGTCGAGACCGCGACCAAGCTGGCTCGCCGCTATTGGCACGAGGTCGGCCGCCCCGAGCGGAGACTCGTACTCGGGCGCGAGAAGGCCTACCACGGGATGCACGTGGCCGGCACCGCGCTGGCCGGCATCCCCGCCAACCGCGAGGGCCACGGCGAGCTGATGGCCGACGCCGCGACCGTGGGTTGGGACTCCGCGGACGACCTCGCGGCCGCGATCGAGCGGATCGGCGCCGACCGGATTGCCGCGTTCTTCTGCGAGCCGGTGATCGGCGCCGGCGGGGTCTACCCACCGCCCGACGGCTACCTCGCGGCCGTCCGCCAGGTGTGCCGCGACCACGACATCCTGTTCGTCGCCGACGAGGTCGTCACCGGCTTCGGCCGGATCGGCGGCAGCTGGTTCGCCAGCACCCGCTTCGACCTCGCGCCCGACATCGTGACGACCGCGAAGGGACTGACCTCCGGCTACCTCCCGATGGGCGCCGTCTTCGTCGCGCCGCGGATCGCCGAGCCGTTCTTCGCGCCAGATGCCGGCGTGTGGTGGCGACACGGCTACACCTACTCCGGCCATGCAGCCGCATCGGCGGTGGCGCTCGCCAACCTCGACATCATCGAGCGCGAGTCGTTGCTCGACGAGTCGGCCCGGCTCGAGAAGTCGATCGCGAGCACCCTCGCGCCGCTGGCCGATCACGCAACCGTCGCCGAAGTACGCTGCGGCACCGGCGCCCTCGCGGCGGTCCAGCTCGTCGACCCGAGCCTGGCGCTGCCGTTGGCCAAGGGCCTACGGGCGCATGGCATCTCGACGCGAGCGGTCGGCGCCGGTGCCGTCCAGATCTCGCCGGCCTTCGTGATGACCGACGACCAGGTCGGCCAGCTGGCCGACGGCATCCGCGCCGGGCTCGACGACCTGCCGACCTGACCTCCGGGTCACTGCTCTCGGAGTCGCCACGGCGGCGCCAGCTCGGACAGCAGGTCGAGGAACGGCACCGGGTCGAACGCCTCCGCTCCGAGCACGCCGTCGCCGACCCAGACCTGACCGGCGATCAGCTCCAGGGCGATCACCACACCGACGGCGGGATGCCATCCGGCGCTGCGGCAGCCGTACTCGCGAAGCGTCCAGCCGTCGTCGACGGCGTGATAGAGGTACGTCGACCGCGGCCGCCGATCGCGTCCGAGCCCGGTCACCAAGACGCCGACGCACGAAGACGCGCTGACCGGCCCGGGTCCGGCCGCTTCCGCGACGGCGCCGTCAGTGGCCGCTCGGCGCAGCTCGGCCACCTGACCCCGGCCCACACCCTGCTTGTACGTGACACGTCCGGCGTCGACCCAACGCGGCATCAGGAGCACCTCGTCGTGCTCGACACCGACGCAGTCCACCGTCCCCAGACCGTCCGGAAACTCGAACGGCTCTATATCGCTCAGCGGCGCGGTCGTCTGCCAGCCCCGCTCGAGCTCCCAGACCACCGGTGGCTCGAGCCACCCGGCGACCTGGCGGGGACGCGTCGCGCCGGCGACGCACCGTGTGCTCAGCTCCTCGATGCCGGTGAACAGGTGGTCAGCGGCATAGCGGGCCAAAACGTCGGTCAGGCCAGGCGCACTCCCGACCCCGACGACCGCCAGCCGACCCGCGTCGATCCACGCTCCGTCGTGGGCGAACTGGTCGTCGCCGAGCTTGATGCCGCACTTCTCGTACGGCGCGGTCGGATGCGGCTGTGATGGGCTCATCGCGACGTCGAGGTAGTCGGCGCCGCCAGCGAACGCGCCCTCAAAGACGGGCATCACCAACCCGGGATCGGCGAGGTTGACGACGTGCGTGATCTGCTCGTCGCGTACGAGTGCGGCGACGTCGTCCGCGGTCGACGGTGCGAACTCGACGACGCGGAACCTGTCATCGGTGTCCTTGACAGCTTCCTCCGCCGCACACACCTCCGGATCCGCCACGACAAGGGCATCGAAGAACCCACGGCGATGCGCAATCGCGCAAAACGCCGCGCCGGCTCCCTCGGCGCCTAACAGCAGGATCCGCATCGCTGTCCCTCGCGACCACGGAGCGTCGTCAGTCGAGGCTGGTCATGACGTGCTTGACCCGGGTGTAGTCCTCCAAGCTGTACATCGAGAGGTCCTTGCCGTGGCCGGAGTGCTTGAACCCGCCGTGCGGCATCTCGGCGACCAGCGGGATGTGGGTGTTGATCCAGACACAGCCGAAGTCGAGCCGCTTGGCCATCCGCATCGCGCGGCCGTGGTCCTTGGTCCACACGCTCGACGCCAGCCCATACTTCACACCGTTCGCCCAAGCCGCCGCTTGGTCTTCGTCGGAGAAGCCCTGCACGGTGATCACCGGGCCGAAGATCTCGGTCTGACTGGCCTCGTCGTCCTGCTGCAGTCCGGAGACGACGGTCGGCGCGTAGAAGTAGCCGCGATCGCCGACCCGCTCCCCGCCGGTCTCGAGCCGGGCGTGGTCCGGAAGCCGGTCGATGAACCCGGAGACCCGCTCGAGCTGGTTGGCGTTGTTGACCGGCCCGTAGAGCACGTCCTCGTCGTCGGGCGCGCCGGTCTTGGTTCCACGAGCCTGCTCGGTGATCGCGGCGACGAAGTCGTCGTGGACCCGAGGGCCGGCGAGCACGCGGGAGGCTGCCGTGCAGTCCTGACCGGCGTTGAAGTAGCCGGCTTCCGCGATCGCCTCGGCCGCGGCCGCGACGTCGGCGTCGTCGAACACGATGACCGGCGCCTTGCCGCCGAGCTCGAGGTGGGTGCGCTTGAGGTCGGTCGCCGCGCTCGCGGCCACCTCCATGCCGGCCCGCACCGATCCGGTGATCGAGACCAGCTCCGGAGTCGGGTGCTCGACCAGCGCCCGACCGGTGTCACGGTCGCCACAGATCACGTTGAACACGCCGGGCGGGAAGAACTCGGCGGCGACCTCGGCCAGCCACAGCGTCGTGACCGGCGTCGTGTCGCTCGGCTTCAGCACCACGGTGTTGCCGGCGGCCAGCGCCGGAGCGATCTTCCAGACCGCCATCATGATCGGGTAGTTCCACGGCGTCACCTGCGCGCATACGCCGATCGGCTCGCGCCGGACGAATGACGTGAACCCCGCCATGTACTCCCCCGCCGAGCGGCCTTCGAGCACGCGTGCGGCACCGGCGAAGAACCGGATCTGGTCGACCATCATCGGCATTTCTTCGCTGGTCGTCAGGGCCAGCGGCTTGCCGGTGTTTTCGCTCTCGAGGCGGACGATCTCGTCGGCCCGCTTCTCCACGGCGTCGGCCAGCTTGAGCAAGGCCACCTGCCGCTCGGCCGGGATCGCGTCCCGCCATCCTTCGAATGCCTTGGCCGCGGCCGCGACGGCACGGTCGACGTCCTCCTGGCTCGACAGCGGCGTCGTCGCGAACGCCTCGCCCGTGACGGGGCTGATGACATCGGAGGACTTTCCGTCGACCGTGTCGACGAAGTCGCCTCCCACAAAGTTTCTCAGAGCTCGCAGTTCGGTCATGAGCTTCGTTGCCTCCCTAGGTTGTTTTAGATCCGGCCGCCGGATGTCTCGCCGGACAGCCGCTGCGCCAGGTAAATCGGCACGACGGACAGCACGATGAGAGCCGAGCCGACCACGTTGACGATCGGTGCTTGGTTGGGCCGGAACAGGTTGTTGAAGATCCAGATCGGCAAGGTCTGGACCTCTGCTCCGGCGGTGAAGGTGGTCACGATGATCTCGTCGAACGACAGCGCGAACGCCAGCAAGCCGCCAGCGAGCAGTGCCGAGCGCAACATCGGAAACGTCACGAGACGAAAGGTCGTGAACGTGTCGGCGCCGAGGTCCATCGAGGCTTCCTCGAGGCTCCCACCAAGGCGCCGCAGTCGCGCGATCACGTTGTTGAACACCACGACGATGCAAAACGTCGCGTGCGCGATAACCAGGGTGATGAAGCCCAGGTCGATCCCCAAGATGGTGCGAAATGCGTTGTTGAGTGCGATCCCCGTGACGATGCCGGGCAATGCGATCGGCAGGATCACCAGCAGCGACACGGCATCGCGACCGAAGAACCGGTAGCGCTGCAATGCGAACGCGGCGAGCGTTCCGAGCGTGAGCGCGATCACGGTAGCGAGCAGGCCCGCCTGGACGCTGGTCCAGATCGCCGACCGGGCCCCCTCGTTGTCGATCGCGCGATCCCACCACATCGTCGTGAACTCTTGGGGCGGCCACGCGAAGGTCGCGTCCTTGTTGAACGAGTTGATCAACACGACCATCAACGGCAGGTAGACCGCCGCGAGACCGAGCAAGAGGGCGGCCAGCAGCGCCAGCCGGGCCGGGCGCGACAGGGTCATCGGCGACGCCTCCTCACAGGCTTTCCAGGGCGCCGGTCCGTCGGACCACGGCCAAGTAGATCAGCATGATGACGACCGGAATCGTCGCCATCGCCGCCGCGAACGGCAGGTTGTTGGCGGCTCCGATGTTGTTGTAGACGACGTTGCCCAGCAGCTGGTTGGTGCCGCCCACGATCTTCACCGCGATGTAGTCCCCGAGCGACAGGGAGAACGTGAAGATCGAGCCCGCGATGACAGCCGGAAACGCCATCGGCAGGATCACGGTCCGAAACGTCATCGTCGGCTTGGCACCGAGGTCCGACGACGCCTCGAGTAGCGAGTCCGGCAGCCGGTCGAGACCGGCGTAGATCGGCAGGATCATGAAGGGCAGCCAGAGGTACGCCAGCGTGACGATGGTCGCGGCCAGCCCATACCCCGGCGTCCCCAAGCCGAACGGGCCGAACATCCAGTCGACCACGCCGCCGTCGGAGAACATGATCCGCCACGCGTACGCCTTCACCAGGTAGCTCGCCCACAGCGGCGTCAGGACCGCGATGACCAAGAGCTTCTGCAGGCTGGGCGATGCCACCTTCGCCATGTAGTAGGCCATCGGAAACGCGATGATCGCGTCGACGACCGTCACCAGCAGCGCGACCGAGATGGTGCGGATCGTGATCGTCCGGTAGACGTCCTCGGTCAGCAGGGTCCGGAAGTTGTCCAGCGTCCAGCTCCGGACGACGTCGCCGGTGAAGCTGTCGGCGGTCCAAAACGCCGCGACGAAAAGCGCCGCCAGCGCAGCGAGATAGGCGATGCCGAGCCAGAAGAAAGGCGCCGACAACAGACCGACCAGCCGCACCCGAGGACTCCGATGCAGGAAGGACGCGACCGCGCGCTTCCGGCGTCGGAGGATCCCCGGCTGGGCCGGCTCGACCTCAGTTGTCGTCGTCATCATCTCGGTTGAGCGCGGGGCCGCCGGTGTCGGCGGCCCCGCGGCCCGCCTCCTCGCGTCGTCTGGCTAGCCCTTGATCTCAGTCCACTTCTGGGTCCACTCCGAATAGTCGGTGCACTCGACGTCGGTACGACCGTCGAGGCACTCCGCGATGGGGGTGGTCCAGTAGTGAATCTGCGCGGCGTAGTCGGCGTCACCCGCGTGGTAGATGTCGCAGTGCTTGGGGTCCGCGGTCATCTCGCACGCCTTCCGGTTGGCCGGCGCCTCACCGAACCACTCCGCCACCTGAGCGTTGGCCTCCGGGCTGATGATGTGGTTCATCCAGAGGTATGCGCAGTTCTTGTGCTCCGACTCGGTCGCCACCATCCAGGTGTCCGACCATCCGGTGGCACCCTCCTCAGGCAAGGTCGCCTCGACCGGCGCACCGTCCTGGGCGAGGTTGACGATGACCTGCCACGTCGTCCCGACCACCGAGCTGCCGCTCTTGAAGGCCTGGATCTCCTTGAGGTAGTCCGACCAGTACTCGCCGACGTTTTCGCGCTGCTCCTTCAGCAGGTCGACCGCCGCGTCGAGTTGCTCATCGTCGAGCGCGTACGGGTCCTCGATGCCGAGCTCGGGGTTGTGCTTCATCAGGTACAACGCGGCGTCCGCGATGTAGATCGGCGAGTCGTACGCGGTGACCTCGCCGGAATAGTCCGAGCTTCCCTCGAACACGACGCCCCAGGAGGTCGGCGCCGGCTTCACGACGTCGGTGTTCCACATCAGCAGGTTGGCGCCCCAGCCGTGCGGCACGCCGTAGTTGACGTCGCCGACCGTGTTCCACGAGCGATCCTTGAGGAACGGCCAGACATCCTTGTAGTTGGAGATCAGGTCGGTGTTGACAGGCTCGACGTCGCCGCTCGCGATCAGGCGCAGCGAGGCGTCACCCGATGCCGAGACGACGTCGTATTCGCCGGTCTTCATGAGGGTGACGGCCTCGTCGGACGTGCCGAAGACCTTGACGTTGACGTCGCAACCGGTCTCCTCCTCGAACGGCGTTACCCAGTCGACCTGGGGGTCGGTGGAGCCGTCCTCCGCATATCCCGGCCAGGCCAGCACGTTGAGCTCGCCTTCGGGTTCGCCGACCTCGTCGAGGGCCGGCAGATCCGGCGGCTGGAAGCCTCCGGATCCAGGGTCGTCGCTCGAACTCTCGTCGTCGCTCGAGGTGCCGCAAGCCGCCCCGGCGAGCAGGACCGCGGCCGATACCGCGGCTAGAAGTGTTGGATGTCGTTTTCGCATGCCACTCCTCCAGTGGATGTCGTCACGTGGCGTCTGCGAGGTGGAAGCAGTGGTTCTTCTTCCACGCCAGACGCACCTTTTCGTCGCGGTAACGGAAGGCGTCTCCCGAGGAACCATGCAGGTTCTGCTGCATGGCGACGAGCCGTACTCCCGCGTCGAGGTCGACAACAAACCGTGTGGCTGCGCCGGCATAGATGACCTCGGCGACTGTCCCTGTTGCGGACTCCTCGTCCGGGTTCACCGGAGCATTGAGGTCCGTGTTGATCTGAATTTTTTCGGGTCTGACGCTATAGACGCCGGATCGCCCGAGCACGATCTCGGCAGCTTCTCCTCCAATCAGATTGGAGGTTCCGACGAAGCCCGCGACGAAGGGCGTCGCCGGATGTTCGTAAATCTCGGTGGGCGTGTCCACCTGCTCGATCTTCCCACCGTTGACCACGGCGATCCGATCGCTCATCGTGAGGGCCTCCTGCTGGTCGTGGGTCACGAAGACGAACGTGATCCCGACCTGTCGCTGTAGGGCCTTCAGTTCGACCTGCATCTCCTCACGAAGCTTGAGGTCCAGCGCGCCTAGCGGCTCGTCGAGCAGCAACACCTTCGGCTGGACGACGAGGGCCCGCGCCAGAGCCGCCCGCTGCCGCTGGCCGCCAGACAACTGCGTCGGCCGCCGATCGCCCATCTCCTCCATGCGTACGGTCGCCAACGCCTCGTCGGCCATCGCACGGCGCTTGGCGCGAGGTACGTGGCGCACCCGCAGCCCGTAGGCGACGTTGTCCCGCACGGACATGTGCGGAAACAGCGCGTAGTCCTGGAAGACCGTGTTGACATCGCGCTCGAACGGCGCGAGTCGGGTGACCTGGCGCCCCGCGAGCCGGACCGTACCGTCGGTCGGCATCTCGAAGCCGGCGATGATCCGCAGCACGGTGGTCTTGCCGGACCCCGACGGACCGAGCATCGAGAAGAACTCACCCTCGGCGATGTCGAGATCGATGCCGTCGACGGCGACCACCTTGCCGAAGGCCTTGGTCAGGCCATCCAGCCGGATGGCGGGTTCGGGGGACGACTGCTCGTCGGTCATCGACTCACCTTGGCGCAGATCGCTGGCGCTGGCTGGTTTGAATGGTTTGACAGTATTGCCGGATCGCCGAGGCCGCACTGGACGCTGGCATGACACTTGCACTGAGGGTCATGCACGACGCACAACGCACCGCTATGCTCCGTGCATGGCGCCTACTGTGCGCGACGTAGTTGACGAGCCGTCGTTCGATCTCCGTGTGCTGTGTCCGGACGCTTGGCTCGACCGCGACCTGCGGTGGGTCACGATCACCGAGCTACCCGATCCGTCGCGTTTTCTGCAGGGCGGCGAGCTCGTCCTCACCACGGGTCTGCGCAAACGCTCGGGGGTCGCCCAGACGGAGTTTGTCGAGTCGCTCGTCGAGGGCGACGCCGCGGGCCTCGGCTTCGGCACCGGGCTCTCCCATCCGTCGGTCCCGCGCGCCATCCGGCGAGCCGCCGAGGATCACAAGCTGCCGCTGTTCGAGGTGCCGTACGCGACGCCGTTCATCGCGATCACGCAGTTCATCGCCGAGCGGATCTCGGAGGCGCATGTCGGCCAGCTCCGCATGCTGCTGACCGCTCAAGACACGCTCGCGCAGGCATTGCTCGGTGAGCGAGGGCTGACGGCCCTGCTGGAGGAGTTGCGCACGATGACGAGCTCGCCGGTGGCCGTCGTCGACTTCCGCGGTCAGATCCTGGCCAGCGTTCCCGAGTCGACCGGCTGGCCGATCCCCCAGATCCTCCGCGGATTGGGCGCCGCAAGTGATCCGGCCGGAGGCCCCGACGACGCGACCGTGACCGACACCGAGGAGCCGGTGGTCGTCTTGCCGATCAAGTCCCGCGAGCGCGTGGTCGGCGCGTTGTGCGCCCGGACCGACGACCCCGCGTTCGACATCCTCGGCTATGCGATGCGGCTGGTCGGGCTCGAGCTGGCTCGCCGGCAGGCCGTGCTCGCGGGGCGCCGACAACTGTCTGGCCAGGTCGTCGAGGATGTCGTGCGCGGCACGCTGTCCGGCGGCGAGGCCGAGCGCCGACTGGAGATGGTCGGGATCGAGTCGGAGGGCTTCCATCGCGTGATCCTCGGAACGGTCGACGCCGACCAGCGGGTCCTCCGTACGCTGCCGTGGAGCCTCTATCCGACCAGAGAGCGCGGCAAGCCGGTCGTCACCGCGCTGGTCGGCCGCTATTTCGCGGCGATCTGCACCGAGCGCGAATCGGCGCCGGAGACGGCCGAGGTCCTGCTCGACTACCTCCAGCACTTGGGCGGACCGGTCCAGATCGGGATCGGCGGCCTCTACAGCGGCGTCGACGGCGTCCGGTGGAGCTACCTCGAGGCCCGCGACGCCCTGGCCAAAGGCACCGGCATCCACGAGGGCGAACCGCTGAGCCTGCCCCGGCTGTTGATGGCAAACCCCGACCTGCCGGTCCAGGAGCTCGGCCGGGCGACACTCGGCCCGGTCCTCGACGCCGACTCCGCGCACGGCGGCCATCTCACCGAGACGCTGCGAACGTTCCTCGAGCTCGACGGTTCGGTGCAGGCCACCGCGGAGCGGCTCTACATCCACCGCAACACGGTGCGCTACCGCCTCGCGCAGGTCGAGTCGCTGACCGATCGCTCGCTCAACAGCACCAAGGACCGCGTGCACCTTTGGCTCGTGCTGCTGGCGCTCAGCCCCGAGGCGCCGCCGTCGGAGCCGCCGCTCGGTCAGTCGTCCCTACCGTCTTGAGTTGTCCGGGCTCTGCGTAGGGTTTGGATGCCCTGGGAGGGGCGGGTGTGGCTTTCAGTCGTCTGCCGTTTGTGTGGCTCTGCTCGACTCGCCGCCCGCCTCTTCGTGACGGACCTGGCCTCTGATTAAGAGTTGCGAACCGATCGCTGTGTAGGGACCTGGCGGCGGGGTTGTCTGCGGGCGTGTCCGAAGGAACTGCGGCGAAAGGCATGCGTTGACGCACTTGTGGGCCGGATTCGACATCGGCCGGGAACATCACCACGTGGCGGTGGTCGACGGCGACGGGAAACGCGTGTTCTCGCGCCGAGTCGCCAACGACGAAACGGCGCTGTTGGAGGTGATCGCCGACATCTGTGAGCTCACGGACCGGGTGCGGTGGGCAATCGACCTGCACAGCAGCGAGTCCGTTCTGCTGCTGACCCTCCTGCTCGACCACGGCCAGGAGGTGGTCTACGTCCCGGGCATCGTCGTCAACCGCGCCGCCGAGGGATACCGGGGAGCAGGCAAAACCGACGCGAAGGACGCCCTGATCATCGCCGATCAAAACCGGATGCGTCGGGACCTGACCATCCTCGACGGCGACGACGATCTGGTCGTCGAACTGCGCCTGCTGGTGGCCCGCCGCCGCGACCTGGCCGCCGACCGCACCCGGGCGGTCAATCGGCTCCATGACCAGATGCTGGCGATCTGCCCGGCTCTGGAACGAGCTCTCAACCTGACCAACCAGGGCCCGCTGATCCTCCTGACGGGTTTCCAGACACCCACCATGCTGCGCGAGACCGGCGTTGACGCCCTGACCGGCTGGCTGCGGGCCCGCAAGGTCCGCAACGCCGCCGCGCTGGCGGCCAAGGCCGTCGCCGCGGCCGAAACCCAGCAGACCACCCTTCCCGCCGAGTCGATGGCCGCTCTTCTCGTGGCCCAGCTCGCCGAGGGGGTGATTACCCTCAACGAGCAGATCAAGGACATCGACCAGCTCATCGAGGACCGGTTTCGCCGCCATCCCTCGGCAAATGTGATTGCCAGCATGCCCGGCATCGGCATCGTGCTCGGCGCCGAGTTCATCGCCGCCACCGCCACCATGGACCGGTTCAGCTCCCCGGACCAACTCGCCAGCTTCGCCGGCGTCACACCCATCCCCCGCGACTCCGGCCGCATCAGCGGAAACCTGCACCGCCCACACCGCTACAGCCGACCACTGCAACGCGTCTTCTACACCTCCGCCCTGATCAGCATCCAAACCTGCCCAGAGTCCAGACGCTTCTACGACCGCAAACGAACCGAGGGTAAACGCCACACCCAGGCAGTACTCGCCCTCGCCCGCCGACGCGTCAACGTCCTCTGGGCCCTGGCTCCGCGACGACCGCCCCCACCAACACACACCACCCCTCGCCGCTTGACAAACCGATTAAGAGTCGAGCTCGTAGACGGCCAACGCGAGCACGCCGTCCGACGACGATCCCCTGACCTTCAGGGTCAGGCTCTGCACCGTGCCGCCTTCGATCAGCTCGGGCCCTTCGAGACGGCCGCCGTAGCCGCTGCGCCACGGCTCGCCGTCCTGCAGCACCTCGTAAGACGCTGCCGGCACGTCGGACTGCCAGCCGTACGCGACCGCCACCGGATCGGACGTCTCGGGGAGGTCCAGCCGCAGCCGACGCTGGTCGGCCTCTACCAGCGGAAGGGTCTCGAAGTAGTCGTCAAGCAGTCGATAGTGCTCGCCCTCGACATCGACCACCTCGGGGAGCTCCACGCCGTCGCTGTGCTGCCGAGTGCCGGTCCGCTGGTAGAGCCCGACACCGAACCGTGCGCCCTCCACGTCGATCGATTCGGCGCCCTGTTTCAGCGACATCTCGACCTCGAACGGCTCACCGCTCTCGATCCCCGAATCCCGCCAGGCGCCCCGTGTCGTCGGACCGGCTGGTTGCACGTCACCCGGGAGGACCGACGCGCACTCGGTCGAGACGGTGGTGCCGCCGGCGTTCCAGACCACCATCACCCGCTCGCTGGTGCTCGGCAGGTCGGCGTCGGAGGGCAGCGCACAGGTCACTCGCGGCACCACGTCGAGCCCGTCGAGCGTCACGCTCCAGGTCAGCTGGCTGGTGCCGCTCTCGTTGTAGTGCTCGTCGATCAACAGGTCGCCGTTGAGCTGCTCCGGGAAGGAGACGAGCTTCGCGTCGGCGACCTGGTCACCCCCATCGAGGGTTTGGGCCCATGCGACGCCGAGCACCGACACCGAGGCGAGTGCGGCGGCGCCGGCCGCGGCTGCCTTGCGCCGGCGGGCGGCCCGTACCTTGCCTCGAACGCCGGCCAGCCGATCCGGCATCGGCGTCGAGCCCGGGTCGGCCGCGCGCGTTCTCAGCTCGCGGCGAAGGTCGTCAAGATCCATCTCGACCTCTCTCCGCACTCGACGGGCCGGGACCGTCAAGGATGGCTGGGTCGATCCGCAGCTTCGCCAACGCCTTGGCGCTCTGGCTCTTGACCGTGCCGGCAGACACGCCGAGCACCTCAGCGATCGACGCCTCTGACATGTCCTCGTAGAACCGCAACACCACGACCGCCCGCTGTCGCTTGGGCAGCCGCCCCACGGCGTCCCACAGGTCGGTGCTCACCGCAATGTGGTGTCCACCCTGTTGAGGATGATGACCGGCCGGCTCGGGAAGCTCCTCGGTCGGGAGCTCGCCGTTCCAGCGGCGTCGCCACCAGGTCGAGAAGGTGTTGACGATGATCCGGCGGACGTACGACTCCGGGTCGGCCTCGATCCGGTGCCACGACGACCACGCCTTCGCCAGGGACGTCTGCAACAGGTCCTCGGCCAACGCATAATCGCGGGTCAACAAGTACGCCGTACGCAGCAGCCGGTCGGACCGTGCCACGACGAACTCCTCGAACGCCTCGGTGCGCGCGCCGCCCGACGAGGTCGCGGCAGCGGGCGCTCGTCCGGGGCGTGGCACAGCCACAGTCTGGCCGATGGTGGTCACAACTCGATGACCATCTGGCCCCCGTGTCGGGTTGCCTGCTCCCCTCGGCGAGGCACAATGCGGCCATGACGATCAGCTCTCCTGACCCGGACCGGCTGCAGGCCGCCGCCAAGCGACACCTGTGGATGCACTTCACTCGGCACGCGCCGTACGCCACGGGTCAAGTGCCGACGATCGTGCGCGGCGACGGGCCGTACGTGTACGACGCCAACGGCAAGCGCCTGCTCGACGCGCTGTCCGGGCTGTTCACCGTCCAGGTCGGTCACGGCCGGACCGAGCTGGCAGACGCGGCCGCCAAGCAGTCGGCGGAGCTGGCGTACTTCCCGATCTGGTCGTTCGCCCATCCGACCGCGATCGAGCTGGCCGAGCGGCTGGCCGGCTACGCGCCCGGCGACCTGAACCGGATCTTCTTCACCAGCGGCGGCGGCGAGGCCGTCGAGACCGCGTGGAAGCTCGCCAAGCAGTACTTCAAGCTCACCGGGCAGCCCGGCAAGCACAAGGTCATCAGCCGGTCCGTCGCCTACCACGGCACGCCACACGGCGCGCTGTCGATCACCGGCGTACCGACGATGAAGGCGCCGTTCGAGCCACTGGTGCCGGGCACGACGCACGTACCCAACACCAACCTCTACCGGGCGCCGGTGCACCGCGACGATCCGGAGGCGTTCGGCCGCTGGGCTGCGGACCGAATCGGCGAGGCGATCGAGAACGAGGGACCCGAAACGGTCGCCGCGGTGTTCTTGGAGCCGGTGCAAAACGCTGGCGGGTCGATCCCGCCACCGCCCGGCTACTTCGCGCGGGTCCGAGAGATCTGCGACGACTACGACGTGCTGCTGGTGTCCGACGAGGTGATCTGCGCCTTCGGGCGGCTCGGCGAGATGTTCGGGGCCCGACGGTACGGCTACCAGCCCGACATCATCACCTGCGCCAAGGGGCTGACGTCCGGATATTCGCCGCTCGGCGCGATGATCGCCTCGGACCGGCTGTTCGAGCCGTTCAGCAGCGGCACCGCGATGTTCTCCAACGGCTACACCTTCGGCGGGCATCCGGTGTCGGCCGCCGTCGCGATGGCCAACCTCGACATCTTCGATCGGGAAGGGTTGTGCGACCACGTGCAGCGCCTCGAGGACGCGTTTGGGTCGACGATGGATCGGCTGCGCGACCTGCCGATCGTCGGCGACGTCAGGGGCGCCGGCTTCTTCTGGTCGATCGAGCTCGTCAAGGACCAGGCCACGCAGGCGACGTTCGACGCCGAGGAGCGGGAGCGGCTGCTGCGGGGCTACCTGCCCGGCGCGTTGTACGACGCCGGTCTCTACTGTCGGGCCGACGACCGCGGCGACTCCGTCATCCAGCTGGCGCCGCCGCTGATCTGTACGCAGGAGCACTTCGACGAGATGGAGCGGATCCTGCGGTCGGTGCTGACCGACGCCTTGGCGAAGGTGTGACGGGCGCCGGTCACATCTAGCGCCGAGATTGCGCGTCTGCCCCACCCATTTACGCCGACCTTGCGCGTCTCGCCCATGGGGGTCGGGCAGACGCGCAATCTCGGCGCGAAAGGGGGCGGGCTACTGCGGGGGCGCGTCCCAGGTCGCGAGCTCGCGCTTGAGGATCTTGCCGGTTGCGTTGCGCGGCAGCTCGGCGCAGAACCACACGTCCCGCGGCACCTTGTATCGGGCCAGCTGCGCCTTGACGTAGTCGCGGACGTCGTCCTCGGTCACCTCGGCGCCCTCGCGACGCACCACGAACGCCCGGAGCCGCTGGCCGAAGTCGGCGTCGGCGACTCCGATCGCGGCGACGTCGGCGATGTCGTCGTGACGAGCCAGACAGTCCTCGATCTCGCGGGGATAGACGTTTTCGCCGCCGGACACGATCATGTCGTCGTCGCGACCCTCCACGAACAGCAGCCCATCGTCGATGCGGCCGACGTCGCCGGTCGCCATGAGACCGTCGACCGTCTCCTTCGAGCCTCCGCCGCTGTAGCCCTCGAAGAGCGCCCCGTTGTCGACGAAGATGCGGCCGACTCCGCCAGACACCGGCCGGCCGCTGTCGTCGAACAGCTCGACTCGCGTGCCGAGTGGCGGCCGGCCGGCCGTGCCGGGAGCCAACCGCATGTCGGCCGGCGACGCGATGGTCGCCCAAGCGCACTCGGTCGACCCGTAGACGTTGTAGAGGTTGTCGCCGAAGGCATCCATCCACCGCGTCGACAGGTCCCCCGGCAGGGCCGACCCACTCGCGGCGACCACCTGCAGGGACGACAGGTCGTAGCGGCGCCGAGTCGACTCGGGAAGGTCGAGGACCCGTTGCAGCATGACCGGGATGACGATCGCGGCGTCGCAGCGCTCCTCGGACACGGCGGCCAAGAACCCCGCGGGGTCGAAGCGCCGGCGCAAGACGAGCGTGGAGCCGATCAGCATCGACAGGTTGAGGTGGGCCCATCCCCAGGTGTGAAACATCGGCGCAGCAACATGCACCTTCCAGCCGTACCGCAGCGGCAGCCGCGACACGAGGGCGGCGGCGGCCTCGAACGACCCGGAGCCGCGGCTCGCCCCCTTCGGAGCGCCGGTCGTGCCCGACGTGAGGATGACCGTGCGCGCCTCGCGTTCGGGGACCGGCAGGTCGGCGTCGTCGGTGTGCTCGACCAAGTCGGCCAGCGACGTGCCCGAGGCGGTTGGCTCGTCGTGCCAGGCGACCAGCCGCTCGCCGCCGATGCCGTCGAGCAACGGTCCGAACTCCTCGTCGTGGATCACGACCCTTGGCCGCTCGCGTTGGATCACGTCGCCGAGCTGGGGTCCGCTGAAGGCCGTGTTGAGGTAGAACACGTCGGCGCCGAGCTTCGCGATGCCGACGGTCGCCGCGACGAACCATCGGTGGTTGCGGCACATGACGGCTACCCAGTCGCCCTCGCGTACTCCGAGGTCGTGCAGCCCACGTCCGATCGCGTTGGACTGGCGATGGATCTCGCCGAAGGTCAGCGAACCTAGTTCGTCGATGAGGCCGACGGTGTGCGGGATCCGGTCGGCCAGAGCGCCATAGCCGCCAGCCGGGCCGGTACCCCATCGAGCCAGCGTCCGGGCCATCCGATAGACGCGATCGGGGCGATAGGGCCGAATGATTCTGGTTTGGGCCAGAGTCCACAGGCCCTTCGCCATGACGGAGATCCGGGCCGTCGACTCGCGTACGGGCAGCATGAAATCAGTCTCGGGCGCGGCCGCCGTTGGCTAGCGTCGGGCGCGTCCCGCCTTCGGCTTCACCAGCTTGGTCGCCGACCAGGCATCACTCGCCGACTGTGTCGTCGTCACGGACACTCCGGCGATCGGAGCCGCCTCAGCAACCTCGGTGGGATCGACGTGGCGATCCCGGCCGACCTTCGGCGTCAGCAAACAGATCGCACCGCCGTCGGCAAGATCGGTCAGGGCGTCGACCAAGGCATCGACGAGGTCACCGTCCCCTTCGCGCCACCACAGCATCACCGCGTCGACGACATTGCCGTAGTCGCCGTCGACCAGCTCGGCAGCCGTCACCTCCTCGATCGCTTGCCGCAACTCATCGTCTGCGTCGTTGTCCCACCCGAGCTCTTGCACCACCATCTCGGCACGGAAGCCCAGCCTCTCGGCCGCCCGCCGCAAGTCCGCGCCGTCCCCGGTCGCCGTCACCTGTGCTCCTCCTCGGTTTGTCCCCGGCCAGCTGCGTGGGCCGACTCGTGCCCGACACCATAGTGGGTCCGGCCGGACACCGCTCCCTCTCGCCCTCGACCGGCGCCATCCACGCTTCGGAGTACCCGGCGGGAGTGTCAGGATGAGGACATGACAACGTCCGCATCCGGCGCGCCTACCGGCCGCCCCGATCCGCCTCCGGTGATCCACGAGGGCCTGCCGACCCAGTTGCCCGACATTGACCCGGAAGAGACGCACGAGTGGGTCGAGTCCCTCGACGCTCTGCTCGACGAGCGTGGCCGCGAGCGCGCTCGATACGTCATGCTCAAGCTTCTCGAGCGCGCCCGCGAGCGCAACGTCGGCGTCCCGGCGTTGCGCAGCACCGACTACATCAACACGATCCCGCCGGAGCGGGAGCCGTGGTTCCCCGGCGACGAGCACATCGAGCGTCGGATCCGGGCCTACATCCGGTGGAACGCCGCCGTGATGGTGTCGCGGGCCAATCGGGCCGGCCTCGGCGTCGGCGGCCACATTGCGACCTACCAGTCGGCCGCCAGCCTCTACGAGGTCGGCTTCAACCACTTCTTCCGGGGCAAGGACCACCCCGGTGGCGGTGACCAGGTTTACATCCAGGGCCACGCATCGCCGGGCATCTACGCCCGGGCGTACCTCGAAGGCCGGCTCACCGAGGAGCACCTGGCCAACTTCCGCCAGGAGGTCTCACACGGCTTCGGCAACGGGCTGGCGTCATACCCCCATCCGCGGCTGATGCCGGACTTCTGGGAGTTCCCGACGGTCTCGATGGGCCTGACCGCGATCAACTCGATCTACCAGGCCCGGTTCAACGCCTACCTGCACAACCGCGGCATCAAGGACACCAGCCAGCAGCATGTGTGGGCGTTCCTGGGCGATGGCGAGATGGGCGAGCCGGAGTCGCTCGGCGCCATCGGCCTCGCCGCCCGCGAGGAGCTGGACAACCTCACGTTCGTCATCAACTGCAACCTGCAGCAGCTCGACGGCCCCGTACGCGGCAACGGCAAGGTCATTCAGGAGCTCGAGTCGTACTTCCGCGGCGCCGGCTGGAACGTCATCAAGGTCATCTGGGGCCGCGAGTGGGACGAGCTGCTCGCCCGCGACGTCGACGGCGCTCTCGTCAATCAGATGAACCGCACGCCGGACGGCCAGTTCCAGACGTACTCGGTCGAGTCCAGCGACTACATTCGCGAACGGTTCTTCGGCGACGACCCGCGGCTGCGCAAGATGGTCGAGGAACACACCGACGACCAGCTGCGCAAGCTGCCGCGTGGCGGCCACGACTACCGCAAGGTCTACGCCGCGTTCAAGGCCGCCACGGAGCACGTCGGGCAGCCGACGGTCATCTTGGCCAAGACCATCAAGGGCTGGACGATCGAGGCGCTGGAGGGCCGCAACGCGACCCACCAGATGAAGAAGCTCACCAACGACGACCTCAAGCGCTTCCGTGACCGGCTGTTCCTGCCGATCACCGACGAGGCGATCGAAGAGGCCGAGGTCGCGCCGTTCTACCACCCCGGCGAGGACAACGAGGAGATCCAGTACATGATGGAGCGCCGCCGCCTGCTCGGCGGGGCGATCCCCGAACGGCGAGTCAACCCGGAGCCGCTCAAGCTCCCCGGTGATCCGGTCTACGCCGAGATGTCGGCCGGCTCCGGCAAGCAGGCGATCGCGACGACGATGGCGTTCGTTCGGCTGCTCCGCGACCTGATGAAGGATCCCGACATCGGACCGCGGATCGTGCCGATCGCGCCGGACGAATACCGCACGTTTGGCATGGACTCGATGTTCCCGACGGCCAAGGTCTACAGCCCGCACGGCCAGACCTACGAGGGCGTCGACCGCAAGTTGCTGTTGGCCTACAAGGAGTCCGAGCAGGGCCAGATGCTGCACGAGGGCATCAGCGAGGCCGGCGCGACGGCGTCGGCGATCGCAGCGGGCACGTCGTATGCGACGCACGGCGAGCCGATGATCCCGGTCTACATCTTCTATTCGATGTTCGGCTTCCAGCGCACCGGCGACTCGATCTGGTCGATGGCCGACCAGATGGGACGCGGGTTCCTGATCGGCGCCACGGCCGGACGCACCACGCTGACCGGCGAGGGGCTCCAGCACGCCGACGGGCACTCCCCGTTGCTCGCCGCCACCAACCCGTCGGCCGTGCACTACGACCCCGCGTGGGCGTTCGAGATCTCGCACATCGTGCGGTCCGGACTCGAGCGCATGTACGGCTCGACCGACGAGCATCCACACGGCGAAAACGTCTTCTACTACCTCACGGTCTACAACGAGCCGATCGTGCAGCCGCCGGCGCCTGAGGATCTCGACGTCGACGGCCTGCTGCGCGGCATGTACCGCTACCAGCCAGCGCCCGGGATCGGTGACGAGTCGCCGCGCATCCAGCTGCTGGCGTCCGGAGTCGCGATGCCGTGGGCGCTCGAGGCGCGCGAGGTCCTCGCCAAGGAGTACTCGGTCGCCGCCGACGTCTGGTCGGTCACGTCCTGGAACGAGCTCGCGCGCGAGGCGGTCGCCGTCGAGAAGCACAACTTCAACCACCCGGGCGACGAGCCGACCGTGCCGTACGTGACCCAGCGGCTGGCCGACGCGCCCGGACCGGTGCTCGCGGTCAGTGACTACATGCGGGGCGTGCCCGACCAGATCGCGCGTTGGGTGCCGAGCGACTGGCAGTCGCTCGGCGCCGACGGATTCGGCTTCGCCGACACCCGCGCCGCGGCCCGGCGCCATTTCCAGATCGACGCCGAGTCGATCGTGGTCGCGGCGCTCGCGGAGCTGGCGAAGCGTGGCGAGGTGGAGCCGAAGGTCGTGACCGAGGCGTTCGAGCGGTTCCACGTCGACGACCCGACTGCGGTGGCCGGCGTACCCCAGGAGGGTGCGGACGCCTGACACCTTCCTCTCCTTCGCTTCCGCGCTTCATCCGAACGGAGTCATCGATGATGGACCTGCAGCCCGCTGCCCGTCAGCTGGCCGAACTCGTCAACGAGGTACCCGACAACCACCTGACCGCGCCCACGCCGTGCGAACAGATGACGATGGGCGACCTCGTCCACCACATCGACGGACTGGCACGCGCGTTCACCGCGGCGGCGACCAAAGATCTCGGGCCGGAGACGTCCCGGGCTCCGTTGTCCGACGGCTCTCAGCTCGGCGGTGACTGGCGTAGTCGCATCCCAGACCAGTTGGAAGCCCTGGCCGAGGCCTGGCGCAACCCGGCCGCCTGGGACGGCATGACCCAGGCCGGCGGCGCCGACCTTCCCGGTGAGATGGCCGGGAAGGTCGCGCTCGACGAGCTGGTCGTCCATGGCTGGGACCTCGCCCTGGCGAGTGGCCGGGCCTACGACATTGACCGGCAAACGATCGAGGCGTGCCTTGAGCTCGTCGCCGTCCTGTCTCCCCCGGAGCAGCGGACCGGCGGCGACGGGCTCTTCGAGCGGGCCGTCGGGATGCCGGCCGACGCGCCCCTGCTCGACCGGCTGATCGCTCTCACCGGCCGCGATCCGACGTGGACGCCGCCGACCGGCTCTTGAGGAGGTCGACGACGATCCGCGAGCAGTCGGGCGCCGCTGCCGTCGGGGTCGATCTCGGGGTCATAGATGGCGACGTCGATGCCGGCGCATGAGGGGCTCGCGACCAGCTCCGACAGGATCGGCGCCAGCTCGTCAGGGGTGATGCCGAACGGGTTGGGCGAGTCGACCGCGGGCATGTGGTCCCGGTGCAAGACGTCGACGTCGAGGTGGACCCAGAAGGCATCGGCGTCGGAGCCTTCGAGGTACGTGCGGGCGGCACGGCCGGTCGCCGAGCCGCCGTCGCGACGGATGTCGCGGGCCCGATGGCACACAATGTCGCTGGCCTCGAACGTCTCGGTCGCGAAGTCGCGGTCGTCGCCGTCCTCGCGCATCATCCCGATCTGGACCACGCGGGACTCCTCGACGTACGGTCGCCGGCCGTCGATGTCACTCAGGACCGGCGACCCGTGGCCGGTAGCGAGCCACAGGTCGAGTCCGGCGGCGGCGAACCGTCCTCGGTAGGCGGACTCGTCGCGCGGCAGCGAGTAATCGTCGTGGCCGTCGATCGCCGCGAGCGCGGTGGTCCGGCGCCTGCGCAGGGCGAGCATCGCGCCGAGCATGATGCTGCAGTCGCCACCGAGCACGACCGGGAAGGCTTTGTCATCGAGCAGCTCGCCCACCCGGTCGGCCAGCGCGCTCGTGAACGTCGCGATCGCCGGGCCGTTGCGGAAGCCGGTCTCGTCGTCGGCGACGTCACCATAGGGCGACACGGCGACCGCGCCGGCGTCGGTGGCGCCGATCCGGCGTACGAGGTCGTGAGCACGCAGGGCAGCGGCGAGACCGCGTACGCCCGGCTCAGCTCCGGGTCGGGGCGGGCGCAGCCCGAGGTTGGTCGGTGCATCGAGGACGGCGAGACGGCGGCCAGAGGTCATGCCCTGATCGTGCCGCAACTCGCAACCCATCACTGAGCGGACCCATTTTGCGAGACACGCCCGCGTGGCGCCGCAACTTCGGTCCTCCCAGCGGGGCGGGGCGTCAGCCCTTGGTGACCGCCTTGCGCACCGCATCGGCGACGGCGGGGGCGACCGCGGTGTCGAAGACGCTGGGCACGATGTAGCTCGGGTTGAGCCGGTCGGGCGCCACCGCGTCGGCTATCGCGGTCGCGGCCGCCAGCATGCTGTCGTCGGTGATCTCGTGCGCGTGCGCGTCGAGCATCCCCCGGAAGTACCCGGGGAACGCCAACACGTTGTTGATCTGGTTCGGGAAGTCCGACCGCCCAGTCGCAACGACCGCCGCATGCTGACGCGCCTCGAACGGATCGACCTCCGGGTCCGGATTGGCCAGGGCGAAGACGATCGCGTCGTCGGCCATGGTCGCGACGTCGTCGCCATTCAACAACCCCGGTGCCGAGACGCCGATGAACACGTCGGCGCCGGGCAACACCTCGCGCAGCGAGCCGGTACGCCGCTCACGGTTGGTGTTGTCGGCGATCCAGCGCCTGAACTCGTCTCCCACGTCCTGCCCGGCGTACACCGCGCCCTGGCGGCCACAGGCGATGATGTCGCCGGCGCCCTGGGCATGGAGCAGCCGGATGATGGCGTGCCCGGCCGCCCCGACGCCGCTGATCACGAACCGCACGTCCGCGAGCGACTTGTCGACGACCCGAAGCGCGTTGGTCAGCGCGGCGAGTACGACGATCGCCGTGCCGTGCTGGTCGTCGTGGAACACCGGGATGTCGAGCAGCTCACGCAGCCGACGCTCGATCTCGAAGCAGCGAGGCGCCGCGATGTCTTCGAGGTTGACCCCGCCGTAGACCGGGGCGATCGCCTGCACGATCTCGACGATCCGGTCCGGCTCCTGCGTGTCGAGGCAGACCGGCCAGGCGTCCACGCCGGCGAACTGCTTGAACAGCGCGGCCTTGCCCTCCATCACGGGCAGCGCCGCCGCCGGCCCGATGTTGCCGAGCCCGAGGACGGCCGATCCGTCGGTCACGACGGCGACCGTGTTGCGCTTGATCGTCAGCCGCCGGGCGTCCTCGGGGTTTTTGGCGATCGCCATCGAGACGCGGGCGACGCCCGGCGTGTAGGCGCGGGAGAGATCGTCTCGATGCTTCAGCGGCACCTTGGGGTTGACCTCGAGCTTCCCTCCGAGGTGCATCAAGAACGTCCGGTCGCTGACCTTGCGGACGTCGACCCCCGGTACCTCCCGCAGCGCCGCCGTGATCGCGTCGGCGTGCTCGGCGTCGACCGTGTTGCAGCTGATGTCGACGACCAGTCGGTCGGCGAGCGACTCGGCGACGTCGAGCGCGGTCAGCACGCCGCCAGCCTTGCTGATGGCGGCCGTGAGCTCGGAGGTCGCCGTGGTCGACGCGGGCGCTTCCACCCGCACCGTGATCGAGTATCCGGGGCTTGGAGAGGTCATCACCGTTCCTCACGATCGTTGGCTTCGTACGAAGGATCGCAGACGGCGCCTGCGGGCCCGACCCGCCATGGACAGTGTCAGCGAACTGAAGCCGCTATCTGGTGGGGTACTCGCCCCAGGCAACTCTCATTTCACTCGGAGGATTACCTGCGAAAGCCGTTCACGGCACTCCTCGCCACGGTGCTCGGCGTCAGTCTGTCCGGCCCCGCCGTCGGCCAGTCGACGTCGAGTGCCGACACCCGGGGGTCTGACACCGCCCGAGTGCAGGCGGTGATCAAGCCCGGCACGGTGCTGCGCGCCGGCGCGATCCGCCGCTCCCCCCAACGGCAAGTTTCAGCTCCAGATGCAGCGCGACGGCAACCTCGTGCTCCGGTCGCACCGCAACGGTCACTGGGTGCGGACCTGGTCGAGTCACACGGCCGGCCATCGGGGTGCGTTCGCCGAGCTCGGGCTCGACGGCAACTTCGTCGTGTACGGCCGGCGCCACGCGCAGTGGTCGACCAACACCTCGGGCAGCGGACGGGTCATCCTCGGCGTGCAGAGCAACGGCAACGTCGTGATGTACAAGCGCAGCCACGGCGACACAACCGTGCTGTGGCAGACCCACACGGGCTGACCTGACTGGACGCCTCGAGCTCAGGCACCGCGTCGGCCGGCCGACCAGGCGAGCAGATCATCGGCCGACTTGGTGTTGATCACTCGGTCCGGTGGCAGGCTGTGCTCGACGGCCCGAGCGCAGCCGTGGTCGAGAAACTCCAACTGGCCCGGCGCGTGCGAGTCGGTGTCGATCGAAAACAGGCAGCCGTGCTCGAGCGCGACGTCGATGAGTTTGCCCGGCGGGTCACGCCGCTCCGGCCGGGAGTTGATCTCCACCGCCGTACCCCCTTCGCGACAGGCGTCGAACACCGCGACCGGGTCGAACTCCGAGGGTGGCCGGGTGCCACGACCACCGGTGACGAGCCGGCCGGTGCAGTGGCCGAGCACATCGACCCTCGGGTTGCGCACGGCGGTCACCATGCGCTGAGTCATCACGATGCGATCCGAGCGGAGCTTGGAGTGCACGCTGGCGACGACGATGTCGAGCTCGTCGAGCAGCTCCGGCTCCTGGTCGAGCGTGCCGTCTTCGAGGATGTCGACCTCGATGCCGGTCAGGATGCGAAACGGCGCCAGTCGCTCGTTGAGTTTCGCGACGACACCGAGTTGCTCGCGCAACCGCTCCGGCGACAGGCCGTTGGCCACCTGGAGCCGCGGCGAGTGGTCGGTGAGCACCATGTAGTCGTGGCCGAGGTCGCGGGCCGCCTCGGCCATCTCGTCGATCGGGCTACCCCCGTCAGACCAGTCGGAATGGGTGTGCAGGTCGCCGTGCAGCAACTGCCGCATCGACTCGCCGCCGGTGGCCAGCGGCTCGGTCGCCTCCTCCTCGAGCCTGGCGAGGTAGGTCGGAAGCGTGCCGGCGAGGGCCTCGTGAGCGATGCCGGCGGTCTTGGCGCCGACGCCGGGCAGGTCGGTGAGTGAGCCAGCTCGGTCCAAGTCGGCGACCTCGTCCGGCGTCAGCTTGGCGAGCGTCCATGCGGCCCGGCGATAGGCGCGTACTCGGTGTGTGTCGGCTCGGGAGCGCTCAAGCAGGAACGCGACGCGTTTCAGGGCGGTAACCGGATCCACGAGCCGATCCTCGCACGCCCGGCGACGATCGCGTACGCGCCGGCAGATCTGGTCGGGCTCTCGAAAATCTGCGCATCAGAGGTGATGCGCGCATCACATCTGATGCGAAGGTTCAAGACGTCGAGGGCCAGGTTGACCTCAAGTGCGCTTGACCCCACAGGATGGCCGTCATGACCGTGATCCTCGACGACGGTGAGGTCCTGGCTCGGCTGAAGCCGGCCGCAGCGGTCGGCACCATGCGCGAGGCGCTGCTGGCCTCGCATCGCGGTGACCTTCGCGCGCCGGCCCGTACGGTGGCCGACCTCGGCGACGGGCGCATGCTCTTCACCACCGGACGATGGGTCGGGAGATGGTACGGCTATCGGTCGTACGACACCTTCGTCCACGACTCCGATGCTGCTCGCGATGATCAGCTCGTCGCCGTCTACGACGATGCCACCGGCCATCTCCTCGGAGCTGTGGTCGGGCCCGAGTTGGGCCGCCGCCGCACCGGAGCCCTCGGCGGCGCGGCGGTCGATGCGCTGGCGCCGGCCGCTGCATCGACGCTCGGGCTGATCGGCACCGGATCGCAGGCGTGGGCACAGCTTTGGGCGGTCGCCGCGGTTCGGAGCCTCGAGAGAGTCCGGGTCTTCAGCCGAGACGAAAGAAGCCGGCGCGAGTTCGCGGAGCGGTCCGGCCAGGATCTGGGGGTCGCGGCGACGGCGGCAGCGTCGGCCCGGGCCGCGGTGGACGATGCCGAGATCGTGATCCTCGCGACCAGCAGCCCCGAACCGGTGATCGAGACCGAATGGCTGTCTGCCGGCTGTCACGTGACGACCTTGGGGCCGAAGCAGCAGGGGCGCTCCGAGTTTGCCGAGGACCTGCTCGATGCGGCGACGGTCCTCGCGACCGACTCGGTCACCCAGCTCGGCGGGTACGATCCACCGGCGCTGGCGAGCCGCGGTCGCCACGCCGATCGGGTCGTCGGGCTCGGCGCCGTCATCGCGGGTGACGCGCCCGGTCGCCGTGCCGACTCCGACGTCACTGCCTATCTCTCGGTCGGCCTCGCCGGCACCGAGGTCGCACTTGCGGCCGGCCTGCTGACCTGACCTCCGGAGAGGCTTGATTTGGTCGGGCAATCCGGTCAAAGTGAGCGCGTGTCCCAACCGCGATGGCTCCGCGTGGCGACGGCGGCGGCTGTCGCTGTGGCCCTGGCCGGCTGCTCGTCGGGTGGCGACCAGACCGAGGACGAGCCGACCCCGAGTCCATCGGCCGACGGACCGGCACCCGACCTGCCCAGCGTCGCGGTGGTCCAGCGGGCGGCACCGTGGCCGGATCGTCCGGTGGTCGATCTGCGATTCGACGCGGCTGATGGCCTCGAGACGATCCGCGGCCGCGAGCGAGTCCGGTTCGTGGCCGAAGATCGGGTCTGCCAGCTGGTGTTCCGGCTCTGGGCGAACAAGCCCGCTCTCGTCGCGGCCGGGATCGAGCTGACCGTCGATCGGGTCCGGATCGGCAGCAGACCGGTCCAGCCCGACTTCCGGGCCGCCGGAGCGCCCGCGAGCACGCCGGGATCGCTCATGACCGTGCCGGTCCCCTGCCTCGAGCCGGGCGAGTCGATCGAGGCGACGCTGGACTTTCACTTCACGCTCGGCCCGGACGTCGGTGAGCGGATGGGGCGAAGCGACGACGTCGCGTGGTTCGCGACCGCGTACCCCTTGCTCGCCTGGCAGCGCGATCGCGGCTGGGCGACCAACCCGGTGGTGCGGCAGTTCGGCGAGATGGTGAGCAGCGAGGAGTTCCGGCTCCGCAGCCTGGACGTCGTCGTGCCCGAGTCGTACGAAGTGCTCGGCACCGGGCAGTCGCTCGGCCGCCAGCCCGGACCACGACCCGGTACGGCGATCGAGCGTTTTCGGGCCGAATCCGTGCGCGACGTCGCGGTGACGGTCGGCGAGCTCGACGTGGTGGACCGCGACACCGGCGGCGTCCGGATCCACATCGGCGCGCCCGCGACCGGCACGTCGATGTCGCTCGAGGACTGGGCGAGCGATCAGGCGGACGCGATCACGGCCCTCGAGGAGTTCCTCGGCGACTTCCCGTACCCCGATCTCTGGGTGTCGGTGCTGCCGAACGGCCCAAGCGGCATCGAGTCCCCGGCGCGATCCAGTACGCCGACATCGTCCCGGGCGCTGCGTACGCGGAGAACCTGATCGTCCACGAGACCGCGCACATGTGGTTCTACGGATTGGTCGGCAACAACCAGGGCACCGATCCCTGGATGGACGAGTCGTGGGCCACTTATGCCGAGGTCCGGGTCGCCGGGGCGCCACCGTTCGACGTTCCCATTCCGGAGGCCGTCGAGGATCACGTCGGCGAGTCGATGTTGTGGTACTCACAACCGGACACCCGTCGCCTCTACGGCCAGGGCGTCTACGTCCAGGGCGGCGACATGCTGCGCGAGGCGATGGAGTCGGTCGACGGCGACGACGCCGACGCACTGCTCCTCAACTACATCAACGCCAACGCGCACTCGATCGCGACGCCGAGCGACGTCGCCGCAGCGTTCGCCGCCGCGCCCTCGGTCATCGGCATCCTGCGTGAGTACGGCGCGGTCGACTGACCCCCTTCGGCGCCACGATTCCCGCCTGGCCGAGCTCCGATCACTACGCTGGTGACGTGGCGTCGCGATCCCGAGCTGTGCTGGCGCGACGGCTGAGCAAGGCCGTCGCTCCGCTGGCGACTGCCGCGGTCGCCCGGATGGACCGTGACTTGCCCTGGTTCCGTGAACTGTCCGCGCGCGACCGCGCCTGGATCGGCATGGTCGCGCAGAGCGGCATCTCGTCTTTCGTCGACTGGTTCCGTGAGTCCGGCGCCCAGCCCAACGCGCTGCGCGCCGACGTGTTCGGCACCGCTCCCACCGCACTGGCCCGCGTCGTCACCTTGCAGCAGACCGTCTCGATGGTCCGCACGACGATCGAGGTCGTCGAGTCCGAGATCGAGGAGCTGCTCGGTCCGGAGGACGGCGCGGAGGTGCGGTCGGCCATCCTGCACTTCTCCCGTGAGGTCGCGTTCGCCGCCGCCGAGGTCTACGCCCGGGCCGCCGAGATGCGTGGCGCGTGGGACGCCCGTCTCGAGGCGCTCGTCGTCGACTCCGTCCTCCGCGGCGAGACCGACGAGGTGGTCCGATCCCGTGCGGCGGCACTCGGTTGGCAGTCGTCGTCGCAGATCACGGTCGTGGTCGGCCATGCGCCCGACGACGTACGCGACGGCGAGACCGGCCCACAACGGGTGGTCGACGACGTCCGGTGGTCGGCGCGACAGATCGGCCTCGACATCCTGGGTGCGGTCCAGGGCGATCGGCTCGTCGTCGTACTCGGTGGCGTCGACGACTCCGACAAGGCAGCGTCCGCGATCGTCGAGCACTTCGGCCCGGGGCCGGTCGTCGTCGGACCACTGGTCGACGACCTGCTGAGCGCCAACGTCTCAGCTCGGGCGGTCGTCGCCGGGCTCCGCGCCGCGAAGGGATGGCCGCAGGCGCCGCGACCGGTCACGGCCGACGACCTGCTGCCCGAGCGATCGCTGTCGGGCGACGGGCACGCGCGGCATCAGCTGGTCAATCAGGTGTACGCGCCGCTGCTTGCCGGCGATCGGGTCCTGCTCGACACCGCGTCGGCCTACGTCGAAGCCGGCAGCTCGGTCGAAGGCGCGGCGCGGGTGCTCTTTGTGCACGCCAACACGGTCCGCTATCGGTTACGCCGGATCGAGCAGCTCACCGGGCTCTCGCCGACCGACCCGCGCGACGCGTACACCCTCCGGATCGCCATCACCCTCGGCCGCCTGCTCTCGGGCGCCTGAGCGGACTGGGGAGGATCGCGCCAATCGGGTTTTGGCGCAGGGGTCCCCAGTGCCAATAGGTTCGTCGCAGGGGACCCCCGCGCCAACGCGGGACCGGCGGCCAGTTGTGGGAACCCTACAAACCTCCGGTCGATCTTTCGTATGCTCGGTCCCCGACATCTCGGGCTCATCGCCGGCAGGCTGGATGGGTGCTCGTGATCGTCGCCCCAGGCCAAGGTGCCCAGACCCCCGGATTCCTCGCGCCCTGGGTGGAGGATCCGACCTTCGCCGCTCGGCTGCACTGGCTGTCGGTCGTCGCCGGTATCGACCTCGAGCACTACGGCACGAAGGCCGACCAGGAGACGATTCGCGACACCGCGATCGCGCAACCGCTGCTGGTCTCCTCCGGGCTGGTCGCGGCGCTTGCGCTCTTCCCGCATCCGGCCGACGGATTCTCGGCGATCGGCGCCGCGAGCGGCCACAGCGTCGGTGAGATCACCGCGGCCGCCGGCGTCGGCGTCATCACCGCCGAGCAGGCGATGGTCCTGATCCGCGAGCGCGGCGCCGCGATGGCCGAAGCCGCCGCGCGTACGCCGACGTCGATGACGGCCGTCCTCGGCGGCGACCGGGACGACGTACTCGCCAAGATCGACGCCCACGGCCTGACCGCCGCCAACGACAACGGGCCGGGCCAAGTGGTCGTCGCCGGCACCACCGAACAGCTCGCGGCATTCGCGGACGATCCGCCAGCCAAGGCCCGTCTCATCCCCCTGTCGGTGGCCGGGGCCTTTCACACCGAGCACATGCAACCCGCGGTCGGCCGGCTCGGCACACTGGCCCAGGCCGTGTCGACGCACGACGCCCGTACCCGGCTGATCTCCAACCGCGACGGCCACGTGGTCCACCAGGGTCGCGAGGTCCTCAAGCGCATCGTGTCGCAGGTCGCGAGCCCGGTCCGGTGGGATCTGTGCATGCAGACGATGCTCGACCTCGGCGTCACCGGCATGCTGGAGATGCCGCCGGCCGGCACGCTCACCGGCATCGCCCGTCGCGCCATGAAAGACGTCGAGACGTTCGCCCTCAAGACGCCGGACCAGCTCGACGACGCCAAGGACTTCGTCGCCAAGCACGCCTCGGCGTCGCCCCTCGACACGGCGCCGACCTGGCGGCTGCTTGTCGCGCCGGCGAAGGGAACGTTCCGCATGGCCGGCGAGGCCCGCGACGGCGACGCGCTGACGGCTGGCCAGCAGGTCGGTGCAATACACAGCCTGCGAGACGAGATTCCGGTCGTCGCGCCGCACGGCGGCACGATCGTCGAGTGGCTGGTGGAAGACGGCGACCTGGTCGGGCCCGGCCAGCCGCTGGTCCGACTGCACCCGGAGGCCATCACGTGAGCGAGCTTGCGAGCGAACAATTCAACGCAGCACCCTTGGTCACGAGGCCGCCGAGCGCCAGCGAGGGGGCCTCATGACCGGCGCGACCAACACCGCACTCCTCGGCATCGGCGGCTACCGCCCCCGCAAGGTCGTGCCGAACGCCGACATCATTGAGCGCATCGAGTCCAGCGACGAGTGGATCCAGACCCGCTCGGGCATCAAGACCCGGCGGGTAGCGGCCCCGGACGAGACCGTGCCGATGATGTCGCGGGCCGCCGCCGAGACGGCGCTGGAGCGGTCCGGAGTACGCCCGGAACAGCTCGACTGCGTGATCGTGGCGACGGTCTCCCACATGCTGCAGACGCCGGCCGTCGCGACCCAGATCGCCGAGGAGCTCGGGGCGACGCCGGCCGCAGCCTTCGACATTTCGGCCGCCTGCGCCGGCTTCTGCTACGGAGTAGCCCTCGCGTCCGACATGATCCGGGGCGGCACCGCCACGTACGTCCTCGTGATTGGCGTCGAGCGCCTCACCGACCTGACCGACTTCGAAGACCGCGGGACCGCATTCTTGTTCGCCGACGGCGCCGGTGCGGCCGTCGTCGGCCCGTCCGAGGAGTCGGGCATCTCCCCCGTCGTTTGGGGATCGGACGGCTCGAAATACAACCTGATTCGCCAGGAGGAGGGCTGGGATCAGGTCTTCGAGGCCGACAAGCCCGAGTGGCCGCACCTGCGCATGGAGGGCAACTCCGTGTTTCGCTGGGCGTCGTTCGACGTGGCGAAGGTCTGCCACCAGACGCTCGACGCGGCCGGGATCGGCGTCGACGACCTCGACGCCTTCATCCCGCACCAGGCCAACATGCGCATCACCGACGCGATGGCTCGTACGTTGAAGCTGCCCGAGCGGGTGGCGATCGCACGCGACATCGCGGACCAGGGCAACACCTCGGCCGCATCGATCCCGCTCGCGATGGAGCGGATGCTCGACGAGGGCACTATCTCCTCCGGCGACAAGGCCCTGTTGGTCGCCTTCGGCGCCGGCCTGGTCTACGCCGCCCAAGTCGTCACAGTTCCGTGACCACCGTCTCCTACTGTCCCCTAGCCTCAGACCACCTGTACCCCAGAAATTTGACCAGAGAAATGGAGAGCCAGATGGCCACCAGCGAAGAGATTCGCGCCAACCTCGCCGAGATCGTCAACGAGGTCGCCGGGATCCCTACCGACGACGTCCAGATCGACAAGTCCTTCACCGACGACCTCGACGTCGACTCGCTGTCGATGGTGGAGGTCGTGGTCGCGGCCGAAGAGAAGTTCGACGTCAAGATCCCCGACGACGAGGTCAAGAACCTCAAGACGGTCGGCGACGCGGTCGCCTACATCGAACGCGCCCAATCTTGACGAGCTGTCAGCCGCTATTCGTGCCCAAGGGCGAATAGCGGCTGACGACTCCTTCGCGGGAGGTAGGTGAGGGAACCATGAGTTCGACCCGAGTCGTCGTCACCGGGCTCGGCACCACGTCGCCGCTCGGCGGTGACGTCGAGTCGTCGTGGCAGGGCCTGCTCGACGGTCGGTCCGGCGTCAGCACGCTCAAGCACGAGTGGGCTCAGCAGCTGCCGGTACAGATCGCCGGACAGGCGGCTGTCGAGCCGACCGAGGTCCTCGAGCGGGTCAAGGCTCGCCGGCTGGACCGAGCGGCGCAGTTCGCCGTGGTCGCCGCCCAGCAGGCCTGGGCCGACGCCGGACTCGCCGACGCGGACGTCGACGCCGAGCGCCTCGGCGTCGCCATCGCGACCGGCATCGGCGGAGTGCAGACCCTTCTCGCCAACTACGACGCGCTCAAGGAGAAGGGCCCGCGACGCGTATCGCCGCTCGCGGTCCCGATGTTGATGGCCAACTCCCCCGCGGCCAACGTCGGACTCATGCTCGGCGCCAAGGCCGGAGTGCACACGCCTGTGTCGGCATGTGCCTCCGGCAACGAAGGCATCAGCCTCGGCGTAGACATGATCCGGCTCGGCCGGGCCGACGTCGTCGTGGTCGGCGGCACCGAAGCCTCGGTGATCGCGCTGCCGATGGCGGCCTTCGGCCAAATGATGGCGCTGTCCAAGCGCAACGACGAGCCCGAACGCGCCTCGCGGCCGTGGGACGTCGACCGAGACGGTTTCGTCCTGGGCGAGGGCGCCGCGGTGCTCGTCATCGAGTCCGAGGCCCATGCCGCCGCTCGCGGCGCGCGGGTCTACGCCGATGTGGCTGGCGCCGGCATCAGCGCCGACAGTCACGACATCGCCCAACCGCAGCCGGACGGCCACGGCGCCAGTCTGGCGATGCGCCGGGCCCTCGCCGAGTCGGACCTCGCCCCGAGCGATGTCGCCCACATCAACGCCCACGCAACATCGACGCCCCAGGGCGACATCGCCGAGGCGCTCGCGATCCGATCCGCGCTCGGCGACGCCGCCGACTCGATCGTGGTCACGGGAACCAAGTCGATGTCGGGGCACCTGCTCGGCGCCGCCGGGGCGTTCGAATCCATCGCGACGATACTCACGCTGCATCACCGTCAGGTGCCGGCCACGATCAACCTCGACAAGCTCGACGACGCCATCGATCTGGACATCGCGACGTCGGTACGAGAACTGCCCCAAGGCGATCTGGCAGCGCTGAACAACTCATTCGGCTTCGGCGGCCACAACGTCGCCGTGGCCTTCCGAACGGCCTAGGGCACACGCCCCGAGTCCGAGGAGTCCCCATGACGACTACCCGCCCCGAAGCGACCACCGCCCCTCCCGTGGCGAAGCGGCCCAAGCTGCCTCGCGAGCAGGACCCCCGCAATCCCAACAAGCGCCTCGCGGCGTTCTTCGACGAGGGCACGCTCGAGCTCATCACGCCAGACGACGACTCCGGCATGCTCGCCGCGATCGGCCGTGTGGATGGCACCCACACCGTGGCGTTTTGCTCCGACGCCACCGTCATGGGCGGCGCCATGGGCGACCGAGGGTGTCAGGTCGTCGTCCAGGCGTACGAGCGGGCCGTGTCCGACGACGCTCCGATCGTCGGCCTGTGGCACTCGGGTGGGGCCCGGCTCGCCGAAGGGGTCTTGAGCCTGCATGCCGTCGGCCGGATCTTCAACGCCATGACGCTGGCGTCCGGCCACATCCCCCAGATCAGCGTCGTGCTCGGACCGGCCGCTGGCGGCGCCGCCTACGGGCCGGCGCTGACTGATGTCGTCGTACTCGGGCCGGAGGGACGCATCTTCGTCACCGGCCCCGACGTCGTCCGCTCGGTCACTGGCGAGGACGTCGACATGCTGCGCCTGGGCGGACCCGAGCCGCACAGCCGCCAATCCGGCGTGGTGCACGTGCTCGCCGACTCCGAGGCCGACGCCCTCATGGAGGCTCGCCGAATCACGTCCCTGCTCGGTGACCAGGGCCGACTCGACCCCGCGACGGTGGCCGACGTCGACCTCGGCGAGGCACTACCCGAGTCGACAAGGCGCGCCTACGACGTGCACCCGCTGGTCGAAGCGCTGCTCGACGAGGGCACCGCACTCGAGTTGCATCCCCGCTGGGCGCCGAACATCACGACGACGCTCGGCCGGTTCGGTGGCCGGACCGTGGGCGTCATCGCCAACAACCCGCTGCGGTTGGGTGGCTGTCTCGACTCGCTGTCGGCCGAGAAGGCGGCGCGGTTCGTGCGGATGTGCGACGCGTTCGGGGTGCCCCTGGTCGTCGTGGTCGACACCCCGGGCTACCTGCCGGGCGTCGGTCAGGAGTGGGACGGTGTCGTCCGGCGCGGTGCCAAGCTGCTGCACGCGTTTGCCGAGGCGTCGGTGCCTCGGGTCACGCTGATCACCCGCAAGGACTACGGCGGCGCCTACATCGCGATGAACTCGCGGTCGGTCGGCGCGACTCGTGTCTTCGCCTGGCCGACGGCCGTCGTGGCGGTCATGGGCGCAGTCGCCGCGGTGCGCGTCCTGCATCGCCGGAAGCTCGCCGAGGTCGATCCTGACATCCGGCCGAGCGTGGAGGCGGAGCTGGCCGCCGAGCACGAGCGGATCGCCGGCGGCGTCGACAAGGCGGTCGAGATCGGCGTCGTCGACGAGGTCATCGAACCCGACGCGACCCGGTCGGCGCTCGCTCGGGCGATCGCGGACGCGCAGCAGGAGCCGGCTACTCGCGGTCGGCACGGCAACATCCCGCTCTGACCCGGCGGAATACCCTCACCTGGCCGGGCCGAACGGCCCACGTTACGGGCCGAACGACCCTTCTTATGGGTCGTTGGTTCCACGTATTCGCACCCGGATGGCCCTGCCGCCAGGCGTGCTCCTCGATCGATGCTGAGGTGTCCGCTGCCGCGCAGGAGGTTCGTCATGATGCGAGTTCGCTCCAAAGGTTCGCGACGACCCGCACCAGGACGGCCCTTCGACGAGGGCCACTGACTCGTCTGACGGCGTAGCCAGCCGTACTTGAGCCGGTCCTCGGCGACTGCTCGGTCGGCCAGGTCGCGCGACACTGGTGGCATGGCGACCATGCGAGCCTGGACCTTCGACAATCCGGCGCCGGTCGACGACGTGGCATTGCGCCTGGGGACCCGTCCTCGGCCCGAGCCCGCGGGTGGCGAGGCTCTCGTGCGGGTCCGGGCATGCGGCGTCTGCAGGACCGATCTGCACCTCGTCGAGGGCGACCTGCCGCCGCGCCGGGCCGGAGTCACGCCGGGCCACCAGATCGTCGGCGAGGTCATCGCACTCGGAGCCGGTGTAACCCGGTTCTCCGTCGGCGAGCGGATCGGCGGCGCCTGGCTGCGCGGCACCTGCGGCCAGTGCTCGTGGTGCCGGTCCGGTCGGGAGAACCTCTGCCCTGACTCCCGCTACACCGGTTGGGACGCCGACGGAGGTTTCGCCGAGTACGCGACGCTGCCGGCCGCCTATGCGTACGAGATTCCGGAGCGCTACAACGACGAACAGGCGGCGCCGCTGCTGTGCGCCGGAATCATCGGCTATCGCGCGTTGCGCCGGGCCGAGCTGCCGCCAGGGGGTCGTCTGGGCATCTTCGGCTTCGGCGCCAGCGCCCACATCACCGCCCAGATCGCCCTCGCCGAAGGGGCCGAGCTCTATGTGCTCTCACGAGGCGAACGCGGTCGCCGACTGGCCTCGGAGATGGGAGCCGTATTCGTCGGCGAGTCCCACGAGATCCCGCCCCGACGGCTCGACGCCGCGATCGTGTTCGCGCCTGCGGGCGACGTCGTGCCCGTCGCTCTGGATTCAGTCGGCCGCGGGGGCACCGTGGCGATCGCGGGAATCTATCTGAGCGAGATCCCTCCCCTCGACTACGAGCGGCACCTGTTCTACGAGCGCACGTTGCGCAGCGTCACCTCCAACACCCGCCGTGACGGCGAGGAGTTGCTCCGGATCGCCGCACGCATGGACGTACGGGTCCACACGACGCGCTACCCGTTCGACGCGACGGACCGGGCATTGCGCGATCTCGCGGCCGGTTCGTTCGGCGGAGCGGCCGTCATCGCCGCCGAATGAAGCGCCTCTCGGCAACCTCTCGGCACCGGTTGGTCGGAAACGGACCAACCCGCTGGATCGGACGGGTCTTTCGACCTACGCTTTCCCGCGTTGGGCGCGACAGCGTCATAAGGCAACGTGATGTGTCTCGGGCGAAGGAGACACACGGATGTGTCTCGGGGCAGAGGAGACACCATGGCGGGCGGCCAACGGCCAACCGATGACGTCGCCGACGAGGCGCGCGAAACGCTTCAGCAGGCGCTGACAGAGACCGCCCAAGGTCGCGAGTCCGACGTCGATCCACGGCGGGTCCTTCGTGGCATCGTCGAGGCGGCGCGCGAGCTGTCGGCCGCGCGCTTCGGTGCCCTGGGCATCGTCGGCCCAGACGACTCTCTGACCGAGCTCATCGTCGACGGACTGACCGACGCCGAGGTCAAGCGCATCGGGGAGCATCCACGGGGGCTCGGCTTGTTGGGCGAGCTGATCAAGCACCCGCGGGCGCTCCGGATCGCTCGGATCTCCGACGACCCGATGTCTCACGGCTTCCCCCCGCATCATCCGACGATCACGAGCTTCCTCGGCGTCCCGGTCTTCGTCCACGCCCGGGTCTTCGGCATCCTCTACGTGGGGAACAAGCAGACGGCCGACGAGTTCGCCGACTCCGACGAGCGGGCTCTTGTCGCTCTCGGCGCCGCCGCCGGGGTCGCGATCGAAAACGCTCGCCTCTACATGCGATCGCAGCGACGGGGCCGTTGGTTGGAGGCGTCCGCCGACATCACCCGCATGCTGCTGGAGCGGGCCAACCGCGACGATGCTCTCCGGGCCGTCGCGAAGTGGGCGAGGGAGCTGTCCGGAAGCGACGGAGCCGGCGTCTTGCTCGCCGCGGACGGCTCCGAGCTCGTCATCCACGAGGTCGACGGCGACCCGGTCGGCGATCTGCGTGGTCGCATGGTGCCGGCCGACGAGCCGGCGTTGGCCCGCGTACTCACCGACGGTCTGCCGACGACCGTTCCCGACGTACGCGGCCTCCTGCGCGCCCCCACGGGCTCCAACGGCGAGGCAGTGGTCATGTCGGCCCTGCTCGTGCCGTTCCGCTCCAGCTCCAACTCGGTCGGGATCCTGCTCGTGGTCGAGCCGAAAGCCACGTCGTCGCGCGAGGACGAATACATGCTCGAGTCGTTCGCCGACCAGGCAGCGATCGCGCTCGACCTCGCCCAGGCACGCGTCGACAGCGAGACCGTCGTCGTCCTCGAGGAGCGCGACCGGATCGCCCGCGACCTGCACGACGTCGTCATCCAGCGCTTGTTCGCCACCGGCCTGATGCTCCAAGGCGCGCAGCGGGCCACCGACCAACCGGACGCGCGAGGCCGGATCGAAACCGCGGTCAGCGAGCTCGACACCACGATTCGCGACCTGCGCACGGCGATCTTCGAGCTCCACCACCAGGCGCCCACATCGCTGCGCGCGGAGCTCCGGAATCTCGTTTCCGACTACAGCGAGGTGCTCGGCTTCGCTCCCCGGCTCTCGACCCGCGGACCGATCAACACCGTCATCGACGCCCAACTGCGTTCGCAATTGCTCGCCGTTTTGCGCGAGGCGCTGTCCAACGTGGCCAAGCACGCCCACGCGTCGGCCGTCGAGATCACCCTCATCGCGACCGATCGTGACGTCCTCGCCCAGGTCGTCGACGACGGTGTCGGCGTTCACGAGACCGAGAAGCAGAGCGGCCTGCGCAATCTGCGCGAGCGAGCCGTGGCATTCGGCGGCTCGTTGCGGGTCGAGCGTGCCGAGCCGCACGGCACCCGCATCGCCTGGCGGGTCCCCCTCCCCCCGGCTCGTGCGTCTTAGGGCAGCAGCTTCGAGGCCAGCACGGCGGCCTGTGTCCGTCGCTCCAGCCCGAGCTTCGCGAGCACGCTGGACACGTAGTTCTTGACGGTCTTCTCGGCCAGGTACAGCCGCTCGGCGATCTGCCGATTGGTCAGGCCCTCGGCGATGAGCTCGAGGATCTTGCGCTCCTGCTCGGTGAGCAGCTCCAGCTGGTGAGCTCCGTCGTCACCGTGTCGGATCCGCTCCAGTACGCGTTGGGTGACGGCAGGATCCAGCAACGATCGGCCGGCGGCGACCTGGCGGACCGCGTCGATCAGCGCCATACTCGACACTTCCTTCAACACGTAACCGGCGGCGCCCGCCATGATGGCCGCGAACAGCGCATCGTCGTCGTCGTACGAGGTCAGGATCAGCACGCCGATCGTCGGGTCGATCGACCGGATCGCGCGACATACCTCGATCCCACTGCCGTCGGGAAGCCGGCCGTCGAGGATGGCGACGTCCGGTCGGAGCGCCGGGATGCGGTTGGTCGCCTCCGCAGCCGATCCCGACTCGCCGGCAACCACCATGCTCTCGGACTCGAAGAGGTCGCGTAGACCCCGTCGGACGATCTCGTGGTCGTCAAGCAAAAACACCCGGATAGGGTCAGAGGTCCGCGTCACACGAGATGTTCTAACGTTCGTAGAGCGGCGCGAAAAGGGTCCAAGGTCCCGAAGCGCACCATCGAGAGAACCGTTGCCGGTCGCTCAGCGTTTGGCAGACTAGACACAGCACACTTGGACGTGGCTCCCGTACTCCGGCGGAGCCGCAGCGCGCGAACCGTCGCGTCCTGGTCGTCGAGCCTAGACATCCCGACAGGAGGAGCCACCCGGTGAACCTCAACACCGACGACCCGGTTGGCGCACGCAATCGTGCCATTCTGTTTGGGCTAGTGACGCTTCTCGTCCTCGGCATTGTGGTCGGGTTGAGCGTGGGGTGGCTCGGCAGTCGAGCGGTCGACTCGACCGGCATGGACGACGTCAAGGCTCCCGACAACCAACCCGGCGTGTCCGAGGACGACCCGATCGACGACTTCACGGCGAGCTCGACCCCGACCGACGACGTCGAGGAGACGACCGAGCCGACCGAGCCGACGGAGACGACCGAGCCGACTGTCACCGAAACGACCGAGACGGAGGAACCGCGGGAGCCCACCATCACGGCGTCCCCGGTGACCGCGAAAGAAATGGAGGAGGTCTATCTGACTGGTCGGTTCCCAGGTCTCGGCCCCGACATCTCCCTCCAGGTCGAGCGGAAGGAAGGCGGTGTCTGGGCCGACTTCCCGGTTACGGCGACGACCGACGAGCGCGGGGCGTACTCCACCTATGTCCAGACCGGTCAGACCGGGGCCAACAGCTTCCGGGTCACCGCCGAGTCCGGCGAGTCTACGCCCACGGTGATTGTCGAGATCACCTGATCGCGTCAGCCGACGTGGTGCAGCCAACGCACCGGCGCTCCGTCGCCCGCATGCCGGAAGCTCTCGAGCTCGTCGTCCCAAGGCCGGCCAAGGAGCTTGTCGACCTCGAGCTCCAGTGTCGTCTCGCCGAGCGCGGCCTTGACGGTGGCGGCCTTGAGTCGGTCCTCGGGGATCATGATGTCGCCGTGCAGGCCGGTGACGGCGTGAAAGATTCCGAGCTCCGGCGTGTAGGAGAAGCGCGCACCCTCGGTGCTCGCGGTCGGCTCCTCCGTGACCTCGAACCGCAGCTGCTTCCAGCCTCGTAAGGTCGACGCGATCTTGGCGGCCGTGCCGATCGGGCCCTGCCACGACATCTCGCTGCGATAAGCGCCTTGCGCCGCCGGCTGGCCGGTCCACGACAGCGAGACGGGCTGGCCGAGCACACCCCCGACCGCCCATTCGACGTGGGGGCACAGTGCCGACGACGCGGAGTGAACGTAGAGCACGCCACGCGTCGTTGTCCGCGTGGTGCCATGGGTCGCCACAGTCACCGGGTCCTCCCTTGCGCCTCGAGGTACGCCTTCCCCAGCGACCTGTCACGGCATTGAGCCCAGTAACCGACGCCCATTGTGCCTCATGACCCCCACCCGTTGCCAGCAGCCACACTGACCACGGCGAATCTGCCGTTCGAGGCGGTCAATGACGGCGGCGGCACAGCCAGGTGACCCGATCGCCGCGACGATACGACTTGACCGTGGTCACCATGGGGCGGGTCCGCAGGAAGCGCTGCCAGTCGAACTTCTTCTCCACCTCGAAGCCGAACGAGTCGAGCATGAGCTCCAGAGCGGCCGGGGACGGGCGGCCCACGAGCATCCGGCCGTCGTGGGCGAGATGGCCCGGCGTCGAGTTGCCCTGGCGCCCGACGTCCTCGGCCTTGATCCGGACGACGGGTTCGTCCGAGCGATAGACCGCGGTGTCGAGCAGCAGGTACGTCGGGTCGACCGAACGGATGCCGTGGAAGAGATCCTGGTAGCGCAGCGTGTGGTAGAGGAAACCCAAGCACAGCACGACATCGGCCTCGAGTTCGTGCTCAGACCCGCCGAGCACCTCGAACACGTCGCCGTGGATCACCTCGTACCGGTCGTCGTCGGCGCCGTAGTGCGCGAGGTTGTCCTGGGCGTGCTCGACCAGGTCGGCCCGGGCCTCGATCCCGGTGACGTGCTTAGCCCCCGCGTCGAGCGCGGCGAGGCTCCACCGTCCGTCATGGCTGGCGATATCAAGCACCCGGGCGCCCTCGAAGATCTCGCGGTTGTCGTCGAAGATCACCTGGTGGCGCAGGTTGAGGCGCCCCGGTGTGCTCGCAACCGAGCTCGTCGAGACAAATCGCGGGTACTTCTTGAAAAACACCAATCCCCACCCTTGCACGGCGAACCGGACTACGTCACGTAACCGAGCGGGTGAATTCTGTTACCGGCTGTAGCGACACGCTGACGATCGGGGCCGGCCCACGGCGAGCCGGCTACCGCTCGTGAAGGACGTGGACCGACGAAGTACAGTCCCCGACATGCCGATCAGCCTGGCCCGTGCCGGATCGGTCTTTGGGCGATGATCGAGACCGTTGACGACGCCGATACCCACAACTCGACCAAGCAGGGGCTGACGAGGTCGGCACTCGTCATCGGCGCGTTGGGGGTGGTGTTCGGCGACATCGGCACCAGCCCGATCTACACGATGCAGACGATCTTCAACCCCGACGACCCCCACCCTGTCGCCGCGACGACGGACAACGTCTACGGCATCGTGTCGATGATCTTCTGGTCGGTCACACTCATCGTCACGCTCAAATACGTCCTCCTGGTGCTGCGCGCTGGCAACGACGGCCAGGGCGGGATCCTGGCGCTGATCACGTTGATCCAACGCGCCGGCGGATCCAGCGGTCGCCGGACCGCGTTCGCGCTCGGCGTGCTGGGCATCTTTGGCGCGTCGCTGTTCTTCGGCGACAGCATCATCACACCGGCGATCTCTGTGCTGTCGTCGGTCGAAGGGCTCAAGATCGTCGAGCCGTCCCTTGACCAGTGGGTCGTGCCGATCACCGTGACGATCATCGTCGTGCTCTTCGCGACCCAACGGGCCGGCACGGCGCGGGTCGGCCGCCTGTTCGGACCGATCATGGTGATCTGGTTCGCCGTGATCGGCGCCTTCGGCATCCGCGGCATCACCGAGCATCCCGAGGTCTTGCAGGCGCTGTCGCCGACCTACGCCGTCGGCTTCCTGACCGGCCATTTCACGACCGCGTTCTTCTCGCTGGCCGCGGTCGTGCTCGTCATCACCGGCGCGGAGGCGCTGTATGCCGACCTCGGCCACTTCGGACGCCCGGCGATCACCCGAGCGTGGCTCTTGATGGTCTTCCCGGCCTGCATCCTCAGCTATATGGGCCAGGGCGCCTACGTCCTCCATTCGTCAGGAGAAGCGGCCGGCAGCCCGTTCTTCCTTTCTGCACCCGAGTGGGCACAGCTGCCGCTCGTACTGCTGGCCACCGCCGCGACGGTCATCGCATCGCAGGCGGTCATAACGGGCGCGTTCTCGGTGGCGCACCAGGCCGTCCAGATCGGCTACCTGCCGCGCCTTCGCATCCACCACACGTCGGCGCACGAGATCGGGCAGGTCTATGTCCCGTGGATCAACTGGACCTTGATGGTGTCCGTCCTGGGTCTGATCCTCGCCTTCCAGTCGTCGACCGACCTCGCATACGCCTACGGGTTGGCCGTCACGGGGACCATCACCATCAACTCGGTCCTCTTCTTCTACGTCGTCCGGCACCGCTGGGGCAAACCGCTCTGGATGGTCCTGGTCGGCGGCGCCTTCTTCCTCCTCATCGAGCTGCTGTTCCTCGCGGCGAACATGACCAAGCTGGTGCACGGCGGTTGGATCACGCTTCTCATCGCGATGACCGTCTTCACGGTGCTGACCACGTGGCGCCGCGGCCGCGATGTGATCAGCGAGCGACGCCTCCGCGCCGAGGGCGAGCTGCGGACGTTCGTCGACGAGTTGCACGAGCAGGAACGGCCGCCGCGGCGGGTGCCGGGGACGGCGGTGTTCTTGAACCGGGGCAAGACGACGACGCCACTCGCGATGCGCGCCAACGTGGAGCACAATCACTCGCTGCACGAGCAGTCGGTGATCCTGTCGATCGAGACGGTGCCGGTCCCCTACGTTTCCGACGACGACCGCATCGTGATCGACGATCTTGGCTATTCCGACGATGGCATCGTCCACATCGCGGCGCAGTTCGGCTACATGGACGACCAAAACGTCCCACGCGCGCTTGCCCAGGCGATGGACCAGGGGCTCGAGGGCCCGGTCGAGATCGACGACGTCTCCTACTTCTTGTCTCGCATCGAGCTCACGATGGGCGACGATCCCGGCATGCCGCGCTGGCGCAAGCGGCTCTTCATCGCGACTTCGCTCATCACCGCCGACGCGGCCGAATACCTCGGGCTGCCGGGCGATCGCACCCTGGTCATGGGATCGCGCATCAAGGTCTAGCGGCCTACCGCACCGAGCACGACCCGATGGCGTCGACGACGAACTCGCTGACGTCGTCATGCTTCACGACCAGCCCGATGCTGTGGTCGTCGGTGTCGACGCTATGGACGTGCGGCGCCGGCAGGCCCTGGTCGAGAGCCCGAGACTGAATGAGCTCGGCCTCGGCCACGATGTCGGAGTTTTGCTCCTCCCACGTAATCCAGATGTTGCTCGGATAGTGCTCTGCGGCTCGGCCGTCGACGGTGCCGGCTGGGTCGCTCGAGACCAGGATCGGGGAGATGGCGACCAACGCGCACGGCGGCGACGCCAGCTCGTCGAGCGCCGCGAACGTCACCGAGTTGCCCATCGACGAGCCCACGATCGCCACCCGGTCCGTGCCGCGCCGATGCAAGAGGTCGACGGCACTGGCGAGGTCGGCCGGCTCCGCACTCAGGTCGTCGTCACCGGGGGAGCTGCCGCGGCCACGCCGGTCGAACAGCAGCACCCGAGCGCCGGTCTCCTCGGCCACATCACCCGCCCAGGGCAGCCAGTCGCAGATGGTCTGGCCGGCTCCCTGCCGCAGGACGACCCCGACCTCGGCATCCGGCGAGCCGACCAGCGCACCGCCGAGCGTCATGCCGTCGTCGCGTGTCAGCGTGATCCGTTCGGCGTCGTCGGGTACGTCGTCGCACTGGTCGGCGAGCGGCGTCCGCGGATCGTAGGTCGGCTCGTCAGCGATCAGCCGCCAGCCGACGACGGCAGCCGCGACGACCACACCGCCTGCGACAACGGCAGCGAGGGCCGATCTGCCCGCGGGCAGCCCACTCACGTCCCCACCACGGCGTTGATCCTAGGCCTCTCATGCGCCGGATGCCTTCGCGGCGTCGATGATGGTCTGGGCGAGCTTGTCGGGCTGGGTCAGCTGGGGCCAGTGTCCACCGGGGAGGTCGACGTAGTCGACGTCGCGGATCGGAGCAAACTCGGCGACTGGCGCCTCGCCGTCCTTGATCCAGGTCTGCAGGTCCTCGGCGGTGTACTCGGGACACACCGCGGTGACGGGGACGTCGTAGCGGCGTTCGTCGGACAGGCGCTGAACGCCGCTGAGCACTCCCTCGGGCGCCGGGATCGCGTCCGCGTAGAACCGGGCCAGCGACTCCTCGTCGAAGTCGACGATGTTTGCCTCCTCGCCGACCGCGGCCCAGTCCGGCATGGCAACCTCGCCGTTCTCGGCCGGAAGCCCCGCGAGCGTCTGCTGCCCGTCCGGTGTCGGGAACCCGCCGACGTATACCGCCCGGGCGACCCGGTCCGGTCGGGCGTCGACGGCCGCGTACGCGATGCCGCTGCCGGCCGAGTGGCCGACCAGCAACACCGGCCCGTCCGCTTCGTCGATCGCGGCCACCACCGCGGCGACCTGGTCGGCCAGCGTGATGCCCCGACGATCGGCGTCCTTGCTTTCCATGCCGGGCAGGGTCAGCGCCCGTACCCGGTGACCCGCGCCCTCCAACGCCGGCGTCACGGCATCCCACGACGATCCGTGGAGCCACAAGCCCGGCACCAGCACTATCTCCATCGTTCCTCCAGATCAAAGAATCGTGGCGCCACCCTAAGACGCATTCCGGACGTTCGACGTCCGGAACAAGCGCTGCGGAAGCGCGCTCCTCAAGAACCCGACCGACCGCTCCCAATGGGACCTTCGGCCCTGTGCGCCATGACACGTCGACTGTAGAAAGGCCCGAGCCAGGGACCTTGATCACGCGCGACGTCGCGTGCCTGCAACGTTCACGTTCGGTCATGCCTGACCAGGCGCGTGAGCAGAACTGTCTCGGGAGGGGATCGATCATGGGCAGTTCCACGCCAATCGCGAGGGATACTGAGGGGTTCATCAGGCGGCGCGCCGTACTCATCGCCTTGACCACGGCAGTCACCTTGACCGTCATGGTCGTGCTCGATGATTGGGGATCGCCGGGCCGAACGATCATCGAAGGCCTTCTCGTCGGCTCTGCGCTCGGCGTCTGCCTTGCCTTTGTGTGGGATCGCTATTCGGGGCGAATGAAGACGGTCCCAGACGTGGAGGCCGCGACCGGTCTTCCCGTCCTGGCGACCATTCCCCCGATAGACGGGGGTGATCGCCATCCGAGTGCCGTCGCGGATGACCGATCTGACGAGGCCACCCAGGCATATCGCCGACTCGCTTCCGAGCTCGCCTTCGACCTCCGGGAAGCGGGGGCGAGTTGTCTGTTGGTCACGAGTCCGGACCGGAAAGCGGGTCGGACGACCGTTGCGGTCAACCTCGCGGCTCGGTTCGCCGCCAATGGCATGCAGGTCGTTCTGGTCTCGGCCGACGCCCGCGGCAGCAGGGCCGACCAGATGCTCGGGTTGTCGCCGCAGCCTGGGTTGACGGAGGTGTTGGACGGATCGAGCTCACTCGGCGACGCTCTGCAGGCGAGCGGGCGCTCCCGGCTGCGGGTACTGTCGGCCGGAGCGCTGTCGGATGGCGGCGCGGTCGGCTACAGCCTCGACGACCTCGCACGGTTGATCGACCAATTGGCCAAGACCGTTGATCTGGTGGTGGTCGAGGCACCGCCGGTGTTCGGTGGCGTCGAGACGGTGCTGCTGGCTCAGGAAGCCGATCTGGTGCTGCTGGCCGTCGACGTACGCCACGGCAAGCGGGCCGACGCATCGACCGCGGTGTCGTACCTCGGTCACGTCCAGGACAAGCTCGTCGGGACGATAGCCAACGACCCGGGTCGGCGCCGCGGCCTGGACCTGGCGCCGGGCGCGTGGCTGAGTGGCCGAGGGCGCGGTGTCGTCACGGCGGTCGCATCGATGTTCGGTGTCGTGGCAGCCATGGCAGGTCGAGCGACCCGGTCGACCAAGGACGCCGCCAGGTCGGCCGTCAAACGTCGTCCACAAGGGGGCCAGCGGTGGGCCGGAGCGATCGCCATCGCCACCGTGGCAGCGATCGTCATCGCGACCACGCTGTGGTTGGGTTACGACGGTCGGTCCGATGCCCAACAAGACGGCGACAGCGCATCCGCCGGGTCGGCGGGCTCGGCCACGTCGCAGCATCCCTCTTTCGACGCGGCTCTGGACGAGTGTCAGTCTCATTGGGAGGCCCAAGACGCTCCGCTCGAGGCAGCCGCGAGTTCGATGGAACAGTGGCAGGTGCATGTCGATGCGATGAACCAGTTGGTCGCCGGCCAGATCACGCTAGGCCAGGCCTCGGCGTTTTGGAACAGGACACGAGTAGGCGCAGCCGAAAGGGTCGAGCGCTTCTTCGACGCGGACAGCGCCTACACCGGCGGCGACTACGCGTGCCCGGCACCCTCCTCGATTCAAGACGGCGATCGGGATCTGGCGACACTGTCGGCCTGCCGGCACGGCATCGCACAGCGTGAAGAGACCCTCGAGGCGGCCCGAGTCGCGATCGAGACCTGGCACCACCACGTGATGGACATGAACATGCTGCGCACAGGCAAGATGTCACCGGCCCGCGCCGTCCAGCTATGGAACAAGTACTGGAGGCAGGGCGCGGCCGAGGTATACGACTATCAAGCCCAGTCGCGGCAGACACTCGACGAGCACTGCGCCACCTAAGGCAGCCAACCAGAGGGGTGCCCGCACCGTTCTCCCGTACGTCGACATACGCTGCTGTCGACGTGTCTACCAGGGAGGGTGAGTCATGTCGCGGGAGCTGATCGGCGGTCGGTATCTGATGCGCCGACCCGTCGGGCAGGGAGGCATGGGGACGGTCTGGCTGTGCACCGACCAGACCCTGCACCGCGACGTGGCGGTGAAGCGCATGGGTTCGCTGCCCGGCGAGACCACCGCCGGGGCGGCTCGTGCCATGCGCGAGGCCCGACTGGCCGCCGCGATGAACCATCGCAATGCCGTCGGGGTCTACGACATCGTCGAACATGACGACGCATCGTGGCTGGTGATGGAGTACTTTCCCTCCCGCAACCTCGGGGAGATCATCGACGAGGACGGTCCGCTGACGCCGCGTCGGGCCGGAGCCATCGGATCGCAGGTGGCCAGCGCGCTGGCCGCCGCGCACAAGCTCGGCATCGTGCACCGCGACGTGAAGCCGGGCAACATCCTGGTCGGCGACGGCGACGATGCGAAGGTCAGCGACTTCGGCATCGCTCGCGCCGAAGTGGACGCGACGCTGACCCAGACCGGGATGATGACCGGCACACCGGCTTATCTCCCTCCCGAGATCGCCACCGGTGGTGGCGCGTCCCCGGCATCCGACGTGTGGGCGCTCGGCGCCACCATTTACGCCGCGGTCGAGGGAGAGCCACCGTTTGGCACCCACGGCAACCCCGTACAGTTGCTGTCGCGGGTCGTTCAAGAACCGGTCCCCCGACCCGATCACGCTGGGCCTCTCCTGCCGCTGCTCGGCGAGATGCTGGCCAAGGATCCCCGGTCCCGACCGACGATGGCCGAGGCAGCGACCAGGCTGGAGCACCTGCCCGACAGTACGCAGGTAGCGCCGCTGCCCCCGCCGGCCGTGCCGCCGTCCGTCCCGCCGGTGATTCCGTCCGACGCGACGAGCGACCGGCGGCGCTGGGCACCGGTCGTCATCGGCCTGATCGTTGTCCTGCTGTTGGTCGTCGGCGGCTGGGCCTTGCTCCGAGGAGACGGCGGCCAGGACGCACCCACGGCGTCCGGGCCTCGCGACTCCACTCAGGGGCCCGCCGACAACGAACCCGCAGACACCAAACCCACGCAGAGCCAGCCGACCGATCCCGAGTCGAGCGATACCTCACCGACGCCGGACCCGACCACCCCTCCGGCGAACGGGGGTCCGGCGGGGTTCGTCAGGGACTACTACGCACTGATGCCGGGCGACACCGATGCTGGGTGGTCGATGCTCGGCGGGTCGCTGAAAACCCAAGGCAAGGCGAGCTACGAAGACTTCTGGAGCGGCATCGACGATGTCGAGGTCGGCAACGTCACCGTCGAGAGCCCGACGACTGTCGTGTACGAAATCACGTACGTCCAGTCCGACGGCACGTCGCAGGAGACCAAGCGGATCACGCTGGAGCCACGCGGCGACAGCTACCGGATCGTCGACGACGACCCCGCCTAGTCACTGGCGCCACGTCGGATCACGACCTGCGCGACTATGAGACAGAACGTCTCACGTTCTGAGAATGTCGCGCCTCATCGAGCAGTTTCGCACGGTCGGGCTGCGGTGCGCCGCAATACTGAGTTTCGAGTGGTCGAGACACCGTGCCACGTCACCTTCGTTGGCGAAGCAGGTAGTCAGGATGTCCGTCGCACGCACGAACCCCGATCACCTTCGGCGCAGTCCCAGGCGTTCAGGGGAACCACACGATGCCGCCCGCACCCATCAGTTACTGGCCGAGGCCAGACTGTGCGATCCCGAGAAGCGGCAGCGTCTCGAAAAGGAAGCCGCCATCATCAACATGGATCTGGCGAGAACCGTGGCCGCCCGATACTGGGGTCGCGGGGAGTCCACCGAAGATCTCGTCCAGGTTGCCTATGTCGGTCTGATGAAGGCAGTCCGCGGCTACGACCCAACCCGAGGGGACGACTTCCGGTCGTATGCCATTCCCACGATCTCAGGCGAGGTGAAGCGCCATTTCCGCGACAAGAGCTGGGCCGTCAAGCCGCCGCGCTGGCTCCAGGAGTTGCAGGCGGACATCTCAGCGATCTCGAACGGTCTCTACCAAGACCTGAAGCGACCGCCTCGCCCCGAAGACATCGCCGAGCGCCTCGACGTGCCGGTCGCCAAGGTCCGCGAAGCGCTGTCGGCCGACGGCTGCTTCAACCCGGCATCGATCAACGGGAACGGGCCGCGCGGGGACGGCTACGTCTTGGCCGAACGCCTCGGCATGGACGACCGTGGGCTCGACCTGGTCGAGATCCGGATCGCCCTCGCACCGCTGATCCAGCAGCTGCCCGAGCGTGACCGTACGATCCTGGCGCTGCGCTTCTTCCGCGGCTGGACCCAGTCACAGATCGCGACGAACCTCGGTATCACGCAGATGCAGGTCTCGCGACTGTTGTCACGGATCCTGAACGGTCTTCGATTGGAGCTCACCAGCGGCTGAACATTCCGCCCGCCCGAGGGGTCAACCTGCCAGGTCGCGCTTCTTGGGCAACTCGCGGGTGGCGACGAGTTCACGCGCGACCTCGTTGAGCTTCAGTCGGTGCTCCTGGGAATAGCGCCGCAGCAGCTCGAAGGACTGCTCGGCGCTGAGCCCGAAGCGCTCCATCAGGATGCCCTGGGCGAGACCGACTCGCTTCCGAGCGTCGATCGTTTGCGCGACCGCATATTCCCTCCGGGCCGTCGCGAGCGCGACCGAGGCGTGTCGAGCCAGGATGTGAGCGATGGCCATGTCGTCGCCGTCGAAGCTCAGCGGCTCGCGCGCATAGAGGTTCAGCGCGCCGATCTGGGAGTCCCGGGTGGCGAGTCGAATGCTGAGGACGCTGCGGATGCCGAGATCGCTCAGTTCGCCGCCCCACCGCGGCCATCGAACATCGGTCGCGGTGTCGTGCACGACGGTGGAGCTGCCCGCCTCGGGCGGCATGGTGAGGATGGGGCCCTCGCCGAAGCTCGCCTGCAACTGCGCCGCTTGCTCCGCCACCGGATCCGTCGCGGCGACGGTCTCGATCAACTTCCCCTGATGCAGGAACATCACATCGGCGAGGTCGCAGTCGACGGCTGTGAGTGCGTACTGGACGACCTGGTCGACCGTTTCGCTCAACGATCGCCGTCCGTGCAGCTCGATAGCGAGCCGACCGAACTCTTCGGCAAGTGACGCGTCCATCCACCCTCCCGCGCTCGATGTGGTGGACCCGTTCTCGGCGGTCCGAGAGGAGCCTACTGCCGAACCCGCGGCGGAGGAAGTTGGGCCAGATCGCTAGTCGGGCGCGAAAGTGACCACGTTGTGAACGACCCGCTCGTCCGCGAACTCGAGCATCAGCTGGCCGGCGATCCGGTCGGGTTCGGCATCCCAGATGTAGTCGGCGGTCACGCGCCGGCCGGTCACCTCGGCGACGCCGAGTCGCATCGTGCCTTGCGGCGGGTCGCCTCGATAGGCGCGGCGGATCGCCTCGAGGCCCCGGTGGACAATCCGTACCGGATCGGACAGCTCGAAGACGGCGTCGCGGTCGTACATGGCGAGCATCGTGGTGAAGTCGCCGGTCCGGACTCCACGGTTGAACGCCTCGAGATGGCGGATCAGCAACCGCCGGATGTCCGCTGCCAAAAGTGCCATGGGCCGAGATCAGGTCGTGAACTCAAGTGCGCCGGCAACCGATCGGCGCCGCCCGCGCACGCGTATAACTGTTCACCTTACGAACCGAGCAATCCTGTGTCCACCGGGCTCAGTCCGCCGGCTCCAGGTTCACCTCGGAGTCGCCGACGGTGTCAGAGTCCGGCAACCGCCGCGTCGCGATCAGGTATTCGGCGACCCGGGTCAGCTTCACGTTGTGATCTTGGGAGTACCGGCGCAACACCTCGAACGCCTTGGGCTCGTCGAGGCCGAACCGCTCCATCAAGATTCCCTGGGCCTGACCGATCAGCTTGCGGGTGTCCAGGGCGACATTGAGCTGTGCCTCGTTGAACGACGTCGACAGCGCCAATGCGGCGTGGCGAGCAAAGAGGTTGGCGAAGGCTGCATCGCTGGCGGTAAAGGTGCGCCGATGGGTCCAGTAGACGTTGATCGCCCCGATGCGCCGATCGTCGACGGTCGTCAGCTCGACGGCCAGGACACTGGCGATCCCGAGGGCGGCCGCCTTCCGGGACCACTGCGGCCAGCGCTCGTCGGTAGCCAGGTCGCTCGACAACAAGGTCTCGCGGTGCCACGAACTGTCACGGCACGGACCCTCATCGAGCTCGTATTGCAGATGGTCGGCCTGCTCGACCAGAGGATCGGTCGCGGCAACCGTCTCGAGCCTGCGGCGAGGCCGGATCAGGGTGATGCCGGCATGATTGGCGTCGAGCTGATCGCGGATGTAGCCGACGATCTCCTCCGCCGTGCGGTTAGGGGTCGGCGCCGACTGGAGTGTCTCGGCTAGCTCGACAAACGCATGGGCATCGAATTCGAGTGTCACAAGCTCGGGCATCCTCGTAATAGGTGTACGAGGTAGCGCTGCACTCCTCGGACGACCTCACGCTACGCCGCTGCCCCGCATCGCACCAGACAGACCGATCAGACCGGTGGACATGTCGTGACACGTGATCGGCGAGCAACTAAGGCGGTTCCGGCCGCTTCATCACTGAACGGCCAGAACCTAGCCAAGGATCCGTAGCGCTCCGGAGCCCCAACCTGGTTGTGTTCGTACCCGTTGCGCGGTCTGTCATACCTCCGGCCGGACAACCGATTGATCGACAGCGTCAGCGCTCGCCAACCCGGGACGGAAGTCCCCCTGAGGCTGGGCCATCCGGCGGGGACATCGGGGACACTTTGCTCCTCCAGGTGACGACTCGGGCGACGAGGATCGATGTCATCCCGCTGTCGGCGCTGGGGGTTCGTCGTGCAAGCCAGACGCATATCCGTAGCGATTGCGGCGCTTCTCGCGGCTCCGCTGGTCTCCGTTGCCTCCACGGGCGACGAAGCCGCCGCTGTCGATCCGCCGCCGAACGTGGTCGTGATCCTGGTCGACGACGCACGCTTCGACGACATGAGCACGCTGCCGCAGGTCAAGGCGCTGATCGGGGATGCCGGGGCGACCTTCGCGAATGCGTACGCACCGTTCCCGCTCTGCTGCCCGGCACGGGCCACCATCCTCACCGGTCAGTACGCCCACAATCACGGCGTACTGGCCAACGAGGCACCGCTCGGCGGGTTCTCGGCGTTCGAGGACACCAACACGATGGCGACCTGGCTCACCCCCGACTACACCACCGGCTTCATCGGCAAATACCTCAACGGCTACTCGCTCCCCTATCGACCGCCGGGCTGGGACAGTTGGATGGTGCCGACCGACTCGGTCTACAACTACCGGGGAACGTCGTGGAACATCAACGGCGTCCACCGGACGTACGCGGGTTATCGCACCGATGCGATGGGCACGATCGCTTCGGAATTCATCGACGCACATGCAGACGATGCCCGACCGTTCATGCTCTTCACCTCGATCGTCGCGCCGCATGCCGGGAACCCGGTCGAGGCCGACGATCCGAACCAGATTTACAACACGTCGATCTTCCCGACGCCGAACGTCAAGGACACCTACCGCGACCGCTTCGCCGGCCTCCGCAACGCCGATCCGTCGTTCAACGAGGCCGATGTCAGCGACAAGCCGGTACGGCCCGGTCCCCTCGCGCAGTGGGAGATCAACGCGCTCACCGAGGTGAACGCCCAGCGTCGCGAGGCACTGCTCAGTGCCCAGGACGCGACCCGGAGGATCATCGAGTCGCTGCAGGCGGCCGGCGAGTTGGACAACACCTACGTCCTCTTTCTCTCCGACAACGGGTTCATGCTCGGTGACCATCGGATCCGAAGCGGCAAGGTGCATCCGTACGAGGTCGCCACTCGAATTCCCCTGATGATCCGCGGACCGGGGATCCCGGCCGGCTCGGTCGTCACCCAGCCCGTCGGGGAGCAGGACATCGCGCCGACCATCCTGGCCATGACCGACAACGTCGGAGCCAACGGCGGATTCCCCCTCGACGGTGCCAATATCTTGTCGATGATCGGCAATCCGGGTGTGCGGGCCGGCCGACCGGTCGTGATCGAGATGGGACCCAAAACGGCAATGTCGACGGACTATCGCTTCCACGGTGTCGTCGTCCGAGTCGACGGCGTTCGATGGAAATACGTCGAGCGCACCGGTGGCCGAAAAGAGCTCTATGACCTCAACGCCGACCCGGCCGAGCTGACCAACGTGGCCGGCAAGGCGGCGTACACGCAGATCCAGAGCCAGCTCCGCACGCTTCTCCTGCAGTACCAGTGGTGCGCCGGGACGGCCTGCCTGTGACAGCCGGGGATTTCGCGTTGCCCGTTCGCGATATGTCGCGAGGCTGTTGACGCGCCGACGAGGCCTGTAGAGTCCGCCGGGTCCCGCGATCGAGCCGAAAGGAATGATCAATGGGCATCGGATCAGGCGTTGCCATGTTCGCCGCCGGAGCCGTCCTGACTTGGGCCGTTGAGATCGACCTTCCGTACATATCCGACGATACGCTCGGCCTGATCCTCATGCTGGCCGGCGTCATCGCGGCCGTGGCAGCCGGTCTCGCCGCGTCCCGGTATCCGCAGACCGGCTACGGCACCGGCATCATGCTGACCGCGGTCGGAGCCATCGTGATCTGGGCCGTCGACGTCGACGTGCCGTACCTTGCCGACAGCGCCTTCGGGCTGATCCTGCTCCTGGCGGGCACGGTCGCGATCTCTTTTTCGGCCATCGCGAACGCTCGACAACCACAGACCGGTCTCAGTGTCGGCGTCGTCTTGGTGATCGCCGGCGCGGTTCTCGCCTGGGCCGCCGACGTCACCCTGCCGTACGTCGCTGACTACACCTGGGGCGCGATCCTGCTGGTCGCGGGGCTCGCGGCGATCGCCGCGAGTGGTGTCGCCCTCCACCGGAAGTCCAGGCATGCGACGGCGCAGTATTCGCAATACCCGAGCTACCCGCCGCGCTACTGAACGCGGACGCGGACCGACTGCCTAGAACGCCGCAATCGCCTCCAACGCGGGGTCACGTCCGGTGCGATAGGCATCCACAGTCAACGCGGCGGCAAGGTCGACCGCAATCCACGGTCGAGCATCGCGCGGGTCCCACTGCCACCACAACGTGGATACGCGCACGGTGATCCGGTGGTTGGGAAGCACCAACAGCTCGGAGTCACCGTAGTGATTCCAGTGTGAGGCGGCCGGCTCTCCGACGAAGATGGGGAACGTCCATTTCTCCAGGTCGGAGATCAGCATTTGCGCCGCCGAGAACGTGCGCCGGCCGGTGATGACGAACAGCCGGCCGCGCTCGTCGAAGCGCGACTGAAGTAGGGCGCGCACGATGGCACCGTTGAGGTCTCCGTCGCCGCCACTGTTGTGTCGCAGGTCCAAGACAAAGCGGCGGGCACCAAGCGAATCGGCAGCCGCGAGGGCACGCGCGAAGAACGCGTCGAGCCGTTCGCCGCGCTCCTGGATCTCGTTGAGTTGGCAATACAGCAGCTCCCCGTCAGACAGGTAGGAATACCAGTACGTCTCCGTTAGCTGAGAAAGCCACAGCGGCACCGCCGCACCGTCGCGGAGATCCACCCACCCGTCACGAGGTCCCCACCACTTGTCCGCGCCGCCCGCCAGGTCGGGGAACGGCCCGGCGCTGTCGAGCGAAACCGTACGCGGACTGCCGTCCACCTCCATCGTCAGCTCAGCGCGCCGCGGATCATCGGAGACGCCCACGCCATGAAGCACTTCCGCCATGACAAGGAGGATCGGCGCATACATCAACACCCCCATGTCGTTGTCCCGGCCGATCAGCGGCGCGACGAGGTTCTCTACCGAATCGATCGGGACACCACCGACATGAGTGACGCGGGCGCCGAGCAGAGTTGCCTGAGCGCGTGTGGCCGCGCGAACGCAGTAGCCGTCGGCGAATCGATACAGGCTGACAGGCAGCGTGTGGAAGCCGACGGGATCTCGCCAGGGCGACACGGTGGTGTGGCCATCGCCGATCGCGGCCGCAAGTCTCATCAGCTCGACGATGACCTGATGCCGGGCATGTCCAGGCAGGCGGTGGCGGATGTCCGCGATCGCACCATCGAACTGCTCGCGACCAAGCGTGTGAAACAGATTCGCGTGCACGGCCGGCATTTCACGCGCGACAACGTCGAGATCCTCGTTCCAACGACGCAGTTCGTCTGCATCGGCGTCGATCGGCAGAGCCGAGTAGCTGTCCCGATCCGGAGTTGGCTCCGGATCAGCCGTCATGACTCTTGGGCCAGCCGGTCGGCGAACCGGTGCAGATAGAGCGGCCATCCGTTGTCGCCGGCGACGCCTTCACGGACGCCTTGCCAACCCTCGCCGTGGCGTTCGAGGTTTCGGTGCTCGATCTCGACACGAGTCCGTTCGGGGGTCTCGGCGATGAAGCGCACTTCCCACTCGCTCGTCTTCTCGAGGTCGGTCTCGATCTGCCAGCGCGGGCTGATGTCCCAGCTGAGAAGTACGCGGCTCGGCGGCTCGTACGCGAGGACCCGAGCCCAACGGCACACGCTTCCGTCGACACCACGGTCGTAAAGGTATCCACCGACCCGAGGCTCGAACACCGTTTCGGCGATCTCGACGCCGAGCATGTTGTGCGCAGGCGGCTTGAAGCTGCCAAAGTCCTCGGTGAAGACCTTGAACGCATGCTCGGTCGGCGCCTCAACGACGATGGACGCGTTCACAGATGTACCTGTCGCATTAGTGCTCATCAGATCTCCGTTCGTGATTGCTCCACGACCGACTTGTAGGCCGCGAGCGTCTTGTTCCAGAACCGGTCGAGCTCCGCGCGAAGCGCCGCAAGCCCATCGGGGTCGACCTGGTAGATGCGCTGCTTGCCGGCTCGTATGTCGACGACGAGTCCGGCGTCCTTCAACACCTTGAGATGTTGCGAGACCGCGGGCCGGCTGACCGGCAGGTCGCCGGCCAGGTCTCCGACCGCGCTCGGCTCCTCGGCCAACCGCTCAAAGATCGTGCGCCGGGTCGGGTCGGCAAGCACAGCCCAGCCGCTCTTCGCGTAAGTCTTCACTAACGCGTAAGCTACGCCTTACCTATTGCGCGTGTCAATCGGGTCGCGCCGGCTGCCCGGCGGCAAGGGCGACGATCGCGTGGCCGCCGCCATTCTCAAGAGAGCTCGGTGTCTGGGAATTATCTAGAGTAAACAGGTACACTTGAGTGATTATCTGGTAAACTCGGGGCTGCTGGCATACGCGACCAGCCTCCCTGCCGGGGCGCTGGCCTCGCGAAAGCCAGCGGGCCACAGCTGTGTGACCTCCCACGTGCCGCGTCGGACTAGGAGGACAAGATGAGGGCTGAGTCGGAATCTGAAGCGGCCTGGCGGGGGTTCTTCCTCGCGGCCATCAGCGCCGGTGTCGGCACAGTCGTCGGCATGATTGCGGGTTTCGTCGTCGGTGGCGTCGCCGACACTGCCGTGTCGATTGCGACCGGGCACGAGCAGTTGCGCTTCTGCTACATCCTCGCAGAGTTCGGCACCTACGTGGGTCTCTTCCTGGGGATCGTCGTAGGGATCGCGACCGGCGTATCGAGCGCATCGACGGTGAACACGGTCGAACCCTCCGTGAAATGGACCGTGCCTCCGGCCAGCAGGAACGGAGCACACGTTGCGGAAGGCGTCGACCACGTTAGAGGTGTCGAGGAGCAGGGCCGTCCCAGCGACAAGTCCGACGGTCTCGGCGGCGCCGCCGCCGCGTAGCGGCGTTGAGGAGGAAACTCCGAGCGACCAGGCTCAGATCGCCCGAGTCTGGATCCCAGGCGACGACGCCGAACCCGGGGCCGTGGTGCCGCCTCCGTTGCTGTAGACGGCTTGTCGGTCGCGAATCGGAAGCAATGACGTGGGTTCGAACCGGTCGCGGCCGGCGAGGGTCAGCCCGGCAATGCCGCTAGTGAAGCGGGCCGCGGACGAAGAGGTCGTACATGTTGTTCGTGTCGCCGGGGACCAGGTTCGAGGCATTCGATTGGAAGGCGACGTACTGCCCGTCCGCGGAGATCGAGGGCCACCCACTGACACGGTTGCCCTGGGTCCCGTTGGAGCGCACACTCACCCGCCTGGTCGTCCCGGTCTGGCGGTCACGCACGAACACGTCGGATGCGCCGTTGGTGTCGCCGCGGACCAGGTTCGACGCGTTCGAGTAGAAGGCGACGTA